>Ga0222668_1000193_pt1 | contig 42594 bp, 31 predicted proteins | sample AntAcemetagen728_FD_179823 | JGI IMG/M metagenome (GOLD analysis project Ga0222668, IMG submission 179823) | Saline water microbial communities from Ace Lake, Antarctica - #728 | ecosystem: Environmental > Aquatic > Non-marine Saline and Alkaline > Saline | place: Antarctica: Ace Lake...
CAGGGGTCGACACGATCTGACACTCGCCACCAATGCTTCCCGCCTTTAAAGGCGGGAAGCATTGGCTTTGTTTACCTATCAAAACAAAGAACTGCAGACAGTCAAGAGCAGATACAAGGGGTCGACCTATGTGTCGACCCGCCTGGAGAGATGCAACCAGATATTGCCGAACAAATGGAACACGAAAAATCATTCGCACGTTGATACAAAAACAACCCGAACCGCGACGCGTGGCGCGTTTGAACTGAAGTTCGAAGCTCAATTCAAGCGGCAGCGCTCACTCGTGTTTTCTACCACGAAAATCACGAAATAGCGAGCAGGAGGTCTTAGCTGAAAATGACGAGCTTCTCAGCAGGTGACGATTCTGTCAGTATTCGAACATCAGGTAGGGCAATCGCCTGTTGTCTCCGACGATCATAGACAATACGGTCAAACATTCAGGCTGAGAAGAACAAGACGGCAAGCGCATCCAAAATAGCATTGCGTTTTTAAAGAGCAGGAAGCTAAGTTAGGATAAGCAGCGCCTGTGTGAGGGCGGTTTCTATTTATCTCTGATCACCGATCGAATTCAGCCTTTCAAAATGAAACAGCCCCATGGCCGATCTCAAGAGTAAACGATTGATCTACTTGAAAGGGTTTCTGTTTCTGGTCATTCTGGTCTTTGCGCTGGGGCTGATCATGTTTGAGACGCGGTCCTGGCAGATAGCAGTTCTGCTCTTGTTAGTCGTCTGGGCTTCGGCACGCCTGTATTATTTCATGTTTTATGTCATTGAAAAATATGTCGACTCCGACTACCGCTTCGCCGGCATTGTTTCCTTTCTGCAATACCTGTTTTCGAAGAAACAAAAGTAACAGAGGAAAGAGAGGATGCTGCGTGGAACGATTCGGTTCGCTCGGCGTCAGGGCAGATCGAAGATGACTGAGGCTTGCAGCCGATGTGCGGCTCCCATCGCGCCGTTGACGTTCTGGCGCGTGCCATGCAGGTATTCCACGCCGACCTTGACGCGTTCCAACGGGCTCCAGATTAAGTTGGCGGCTAAATAGGTTGTCTGGTCGACGTCGGCGGGGGCTTGAAATGCAGTGGTGCCGAGATCGTTTTGCGCGTAGGTAAAGTTGGAACTGAGCGATTCATTCCAGTCGTGAGTCACGCCGACCATCCAGCCAAACATAGGCAGTAACCCAGCCTGATTGGCTGCCGTCGGTGCGGCATCCGGAAGATCGCGATAGCTGCCGATTCCTTCACCAAACAGGATTTGAGAATAGACCTTGGTAGAATCTGTGGCGAGGAAGACTCCTGTAAAATTAAGCCCCCAGGCAGATTTCGTTATCACGGCCTGCCCCGTTGGCTGAAAACCGACGATGCGAAAAAGACTGGCGACTTGAAATTGTGCACGTCCCCGGTCCAGCCGTAAGTGCCCTACGAAGTCGGGTGACGGACTCCGCGATTCTCCCGTGATGCCAGTGGGGGCTTCGATGTTAAATTGTGTGTCCTCAACGGCGAGTGCCAGCTTCAAATCTTCATGAAAGATCGTATGAGTCCAACGGGCCTGCGCTTGTCGCCGATTGACGTTGGACACAGACCCTTCAAAATCAAGCGTTGCCGGCGCTGCGGCGACATCGCTAAAGGTGGTCCATGTTTGCCCGACCAGCAGGGAGCCGGATTCGCCAAAAGCGTGCCTGAGTCGAAATTGATTGTCTTCGCTGAAGAAGTCGCCTTCGACATAAATTCGAACGACTTGCTCACCGGACAGCCAGCGCGTATCAAAACTCAATCGCGATTGTCGGGCGTGAAAGCGTGAATTGGTGCGCGGAGGGGCGCCGACAGGGATGCTGGTCGTAATAAAGGAATCCGTCGAATCAATTGGATTAAAGTCATAAATGAAATCAGCTTTCACAAATCCACCAAACTTCATGGCGACGTTCGGGCCGAACACAATCAGGCCGCCTGTAAATGGCGGGGCTGAGTAGAGGTTCAGACCGATATCAAATTGGCTTGAGTCGGTTGAGAATTGGCTGGCAAAGCGCTCCTCATCACCGCTTTCCAATTCAGAATATTCCGGAAGTGTCTGCACGACTGAATCGAGGGGCTCTGTTACCACGGGGGGAGGGACAAACGAGTCAGCGTTATCATCATAGGAAACGCGGCGTGTGCCTGGTGCCGTTCCTGTTCGGGCCGTCCCAGAGGAAGCGGGGGTTTCCCGCGGGTTGCTAATTCGCACGCGCGCAGCGGGGTTCGGGGGGTCGGGAGACAGTCTAACCTGTGCCCACCCACAAACGGGTGCCAAGATGATAAAGAGGAACGTGAAAAGTCCTGGATTCGACCGCATTTGATTATTCGGCGACAGGGATTCTAATGAGAGGGGAAGAGAGGAGCACGAAGTTTATCAAACCCAGGATATACGGAAAACCTCAATTTAGGCGAGGAAACAGGGCAGGGAGTTGGTCGTTGGCTGGGAAAATAGAGAACGCGGCGTTTCCATTGATCTGATAATTACCCTGACTAAGCCAGGGTTCGTCAGGCTGCTTATGATAAATTTCGAGGATCTGTGACTGGAAAAAAGAGAGTAAAGTCTTTAACATATCTGTTTCCCCTCGCTACTTCCTATTTTGATGAGCAGCCTTTCCTGTTTGGAGTCCTGTCTCGCAAAGTGATGTAAGTACTTGAATTTAAAGGGGATATTCAGGCCCAAGTGGCGGAATTGGCAGACGCGCTAGATTCAGGTTCTAGTGTTCGTAAAGGACGTGGAGGTTCGAATCCTCTCTTGGGCATTTTCAAAAAGGACTCAGAGCAAATTCGCTCTGAGTCCTTTTTTTATGCGCACGATACAAAAAATACCCCTGGTCGAGTGAAACTCGACCAGGGGTATTGCAGGCTGGTTTGTCTTTTTTATGTCATGTCTTAGCGACCGTAACGCGAGTTGTCGTAATGGTTATGGTCGTGTCGATCATGGCGGTTGGTGTTGTTGTTATACCGATTCGAGTTAGACGGATACATGTTGTGGCTCGTTCGGGCTCGGTAGGTATAGTCGGTAAACAGTGGTTTCGACCAGGAGCTGCTATACAGGCTGTTGAGCTGATTTGTCAGCGAGCTATAAGAACTCGTGGGACGATAGCTATTCTGGTAGTTCCGGCTGTTGTAAGCCGAATTATTATAATTTCGGTTATAGTTACTGGCTGTATGATTGTAGCGTGAATCATATCGTGAATCGTAGCGTGAGTTGTAATTGCTGCTGGTGCCGCAGAAAGGGGTGGCAGCAAATGAAGTGCTGCTGACCAGGGTAACGGCTGCCAAAGCTGCGATTGCGAGTGTGAAATTTTTCATCATTATCTCCCTTAATGTTTCAGTGATTTGAAAGTGGCTTACTTGTCGTTGTTGAAAGAGTATTAAAGCACGTGCCGTGCCATAAAAACGACGATTGTTCGTAAGTCGTTATATATAAGAGAGATAATGAATATCGTGTGTCGCGGTATTGATTGCGACTGTTGTCAAAAATGCAATATATTGGAACAGTTTACAATCATAATGACAACGTGATGGCTTGGGCGTGTTGTCAAAAGGATTGTTTCAGGGCGTGGCGAGGAAGAATCAAATAGCGGGAGCAAGCCGATAAGCCGGGTTATGTCGAGAGTGGCCATTTATCTGGGACAGCAGTTGCCTGCTGCCTCGCGCGACCGACCCGAGAGTCATACCGGATCGGGCCGATCCGTGTCCTGGTGAACCAGGACTGCTCTCTGCTTGGTCTTGCACCCGGTGGGGTTTACCTAGCCAGACCGGTCACCCGGCCTGCTGGTGCGCTCTTACCGCACCGTTTCACCCTTACCTGTCTGGCGAACCAGACCGGCGGTTTGCTTTCTGTTGCACTTTCCCTATCCTCGCGGACGGTGGGAGTTACCCACCACCGTGCCCTGTGGAGCCCGGACTTTCCTCCACGAATTCCGGAGAATTCGCAGCGACCACTTAGCCGGCTCCCGCTACTGAATTGTCCAGTATAGGCGAAGCGCGTGGTTTGAAGTATCCCCAAAATCTGACATTTCTTTACATAAAGGCTTTATAATGTCTGGCCAACGGTATAGATTAATAGCCAGCGGGCACAATGAGACATCCCAGAATGGTTTTACAGAAAATACACCAGGAAGTATGAATGTTAGGTGAACTAAACCCTTGTGGAGGTGGCGACCCGATTCCGTTGCTTGCCGAGGTTCTGTTGGTCGGTCGCCGCAGTCGATGTGATATCACATTAGACTTTCCCAATATTTCTTCGCATCATTGCCAGTTAGAGTTTCTCAATGGCTATTGGCGCGTCCGCGATATGAATAGTCGCAACGGAATTAAAGTGAATGGCGAGCGGTGTGAGACGAAGTGGTTGCTTCCCGGAGATAAGCTCTCGATTGCCAAGCACGAGTTTGAAATCAACTATACTCCCCAATCCGATGAGCCTCCGCCGGAAGCAGAGAATCCTTTCGAAATGAGTTTAATGGAGAAGGCAGGTTTAACGCGACCAGAGAAGCGTCCGCAACGAGCAATGGCGCCTCCGGCTAAAAAGCCGAAACCGATTGAATTACCGAAAGATGAATCAGAAATGACGGAAGATGAACTCGGTCTGAAATTTTTGATTGACCTGGACGACGAGCAGGGTGATTCAGTATGAATTTTGAACAATGGTTATGGAACCAGAACCGTAGTGGGTAAGAAAAAAGGAAAAAAGATCCGGGTTGCGTTTAAGAAAAACCGCCAGAAAAATGTTCGGAAGAATAAGCTTTCGAGCCACCGGGTCGATGAGCAGCTCGATTCGCAATATATGGATGCGACCGAGCGACTGAGCGGCAAAGGGGACCTGACACGACATCGCACCGTGATGGGGGTGGAGCAGGAAACCAAAGACGGTACTTCCATCGTGATCGACATTGACGAGAGCACGTGTATCAGAGGTCGCGTGATTCGGTCACAGGGATTGAACTCGGTCGTGCAGGCGGAAGACGGTTCTCGCTATGCCTGCACGATACGTCGGCTTGTCAGAACGATGTCCCGTGATGACCGCAATGCTGTGGTTGCCGGCGATCACGTTTTGATTCGACCTGAAGGAGATGACAATCAGGCGGTCATCGAGCGGGTGGAGCCGAGACGCTCTTATTTATCTCGAGGCAGCAAGCGTCGCGAACATATTCTCGTCAGCAATATCGATCAAGCCGTGATCGTTGTCTCTGCCGATGATCCTCCTCTCAAACCCTCACTCATTGATCGTTTCCTGATCAGTTCAGAAAAGGGCAATATTCATTCTATCATCTGCATCAACAAGATTGATCTCGTGAACCCTGTCGAGTTTCAGCCTTTGATTGGCGTTTATGCTCAGATGGGTTACGACATTGTTTTAACGAGTGTCGTGGATGATACGGGTATTCCGCGGCTGCGGTCATTACTCAAAGGAAAGCAGACGGTTTTTTCCGGGCAAAGTGGTGTGGGGAAATCGTCTTTACTGAACCGGATTGACCGTCAGTTATTATTGGAGACAGCCGAAATCAGCCAGGACAATCGTAAAGGCCGACATACGACGCGTTCGGCGGTTTTGCTGGAGATCTCAAGCGGGGGCTGGGTAGTGGATACGCCGGGCATCCGACAGTTAGAGTTATGGGATGTGATTCCCGGGGAAGTGGAAGGCTTCTTTCGCGATTTTTGTCCCTTCATTCCTCAATGCCGTTTCCCCGATTGTTCGCACACACATGAAGCTGATTGTGGTGTGAAACACGCGGTCGCTCATGATTTCATTTCCCGAAAACGCTATCAGAGCTATTTGAAAATTATCGCCAGTGATGACCCGCGGCCCGTTTATCACCAGTAATACCGGGGAAGTCGAATTCGCCTGAAGCCTGCGAATCGAAGCGGGTATTTTCTTGTGTGGGTCGGTTGATCCTCTATCACGACTTGCTTAGACTCAATGTGCCCCTTTGTAAGGTTCGTTAATTATTGGGTCTGCAAACGGTGCCTTCGATTTCCTGCCTGAAAACCCCTGCATTGAAAGTCGTTTCCATGAAACCCAGAACCTGCTCCACGCTTTGTTTAGCCACACTGGCGATGATCGGCCTTTATTTATTGACTCCCGATGCTTCCCACAGGCTATTGAGCCAGGAACAGAACACGGCAAGTGACAAGCAGGCTGGCTGGAAAACGGTTTTGGATTATGGTGCACGCGGCGATGGTAAAGCAGACGACACGGCAGCCATTCAGCGAATGGTGGATGCGTCTGTCGGATCACTGCGGTTTCCGCGAGGTCGCTATCGGTTCACGAAGCCGATTGTGATTGATTTAAATAAGGTGGGGCCGACTTCAGTTTCGGGAGATGGCACGGCAACAATTCTGATGGAAGGCGCAGGTCCTGCATTTCATTTCATTGGCACTCATAATGGCACAGCGAGTCCTCATACGGTGAACCCGGTTGTCTGGGAGCAAGAGCGGACGCCGATGGTGGATGGAATTGAAATTGTTGGCAAGCATCCGGAAGCGATTGGAGTGGCTGCGACAAAAACGATGCAGCTCACAATTACGCGTCTGGTCGTGCGGCGGGCTTTACATGGAATTCATTTGTACGAACGAAATCGAAATGTCGCCATTGATGAATGCCATCTGTATCAGAATGAAGGTGTGGGCATTTATCTGGACAAGTTAAACTTACATCAGATCAATATTTCCGATTCGCATATCAGCTATAACAAGCAAGGCGGGATTGTCGTTCGCGAAAGTGAAATCCGCAATATTCAAATCGGGAACTGTGATATTGAAGGCAACATGGGAGAGGATACGCCGCCGACTGCCAATATTTTGTTTGATATCTCAAAGGGTTCTCTGCGAGAAGGGGCCATTTTTGGTTGTACGATTCAACATACGCATAATGCTCCCGATTCTGCCAACGTGCGATTTATCGGCAATGGTCCGCAAGATCCTCGCAAGGTTGGTAATTTTGCGATCGCTGATAATTCCATGAGTGACGTCGCCGTCAATATTCATTTACAGCACGCGCGTGGGATCACGATTACCGGCAATACTCTCTGGCAGGCCTACGAACATAACCTGCTGGTTGAAGATTCTTCGTATCTTGTCCTGGGCGCCAATTTGCTGGATCGTAATCCTGACTACCGGGCCCCGACAAAAAACGCCAATGTTTTCAAAGACTGCAGTGATTGCACGCTCAACGGTTTGAATATTAAATCAACGCGAGAAGTCGCCGCTGGTTTAATTCTGGAAAACTGCGAGAGGATGAATATCACGAATTGCTCCGTACGCGAGTGTGAGCAGGGCGGCATTCTACTGAAGGACGTGAAGCAGTCTCGAATCTCCGACTGTTTGATCACAGAGTCCTCTGAAAACTTTGCCATTCGTGTGACAGGAGGCCAGCAGAATCAGGTAACCGACAACCTGGTGTCTGGCTCTGTAGAAATTGACGCCGGAACGGCTGCGACGAATAACCTGACGATGGAATGAGCAGAGACGCCAATCATCTTGGACATTTATGAGGGACGATCAAGTCGCGACTGTTAGTATCAAACAAAAAAACATCCCTGAGATACAGGGATGTTTTTTTTGTATTGAATCTGATTTCTTTGTCGATCAGATTTGTCTGAAATGCAGATTCATCTGAAATGACAGTGCGACCTCAGAAATTAGATGTCCGCCATCCAGTCCTGCAGGGCACGGACCTGAGGTGTCGGATCTGCTGCCAGGGCTTCCAGGGCTTTGACCACTGCCAGGCAGCCGGGGATTGTTGTGACACAAGTCACGCCATACGAGACCGAAGCGGAGCGAATTTTTCCTTCATCGGTCCGCGAACCTTTTCCGCTGGGAGTATTGAAGATGAATTGCACTTCCTGGTTTGCCATCATATCCAATAAGTTCGGTCGGCCTTCTTTCAGTTTCTTTACGGTGGAAACTTCCAGGCCGGCGTCTTTGAGAACCCGGGCGGTACCTGATGTCGAAACGATCTTGTACCCCAGCTCAATCAGTCGGCGTGCGGGTTCGATGATCATGTCCTTATAGACATCAGCCATGCTGATAAAGACGGTTCCTTCGGAAGGCAGATTCGTGCTGGCGGCTAGCTGACCTTTGGCAAATGCCATCGCAAAGCCATCAGAAATTCCCATCACCTCACCTGTCGAACGCATTTCAGGGCCGAGGATAATATCGACTCCCAGGAATCGAGAAAACGGGAAGACGCTTTCTTTGACCGAAGTATGTTTCGGAACAGGTTCCCGGGTGATGCCTTGTTCCAGTAGTGAGACGCCGGCCATCACTTTCGCAGCGATGCGGGGCAAGGAAAGCCCTGTGGCTTTGGAAACGAATGGCGAGGTGCGGCTGGCCCGCGGATTGACTTCCAGGATATAGACCGTGTATTCCCCGTCTGTCTGCTTGACGGCAAACTGAATATTCATCAGGCCTTTGACTTTTAACTCTCGTGCCAAAGCATGCGTGGCTCGTTTGATTTCATCAATCACGGAATCGGGCAACGAGTGCGGTGGCAGAACACAGGCCGAATCGCCGGAGTGAACGCCGGCTTCTTCGATGTGCTCCATGACGCCCCCCACCAGCGTCGTCATGCCATCAGAAATCGCATCGACGTCAACTTCGATGGCATCTTCCAAAAATTGATCAACGAGTACGGGGTGATCAGGCGAAGCATTAACGGCTTCATTCATATAGCGAACGAGAGATTCTTCATCGTAACAAATTTCCATTGCCCGTCCGCCTAAGACATAACTGGGGCGAACCAGAATCGGATAACCGATTTTGTTGGCAACCGCTCGTGCGCTTTCCGTATCGGTTGCAATCCCGTTTGGGGGTTGATGCAATTTGAGTTTTTCGAGAATCGCCTGAAAGCGTTCACGGTCTTCTGCAGCATCAATCATATCCGGGCTGGTGCCGATAATGTTGACGCCGGCGGCTTCAAGGCCACGGGCCAGATTGAGGGGGGTTTGTCCGCCAAACTGCACGATGACGCCATCGGGCTGCATCCGATCGCAGATATTCAGCACGTCTTCAGTGGTCAGTGGCTCAAAGAATAAATGATCGGAAGTGTCATAGTCTGTCGAAACCGTTTCCGGGTTCGAGTTGACCATGATGCTTTCAATTCCCAATTCCTGTAAAGCGAACGAAGCCTGGCAGCAGCAGTAATCGAATTCAATCCCTTGCCCGATCCGATTAGGACCGCCTCCAAGAATCATGATACGGCGTTTGTGATCCGGATTGCCCGGTGTTTCATCTTCCTGTTCGTAGGTAGAATAAAAGTAAGGCGTAAAGGCTTCGAATTCCGCAGCACAAGTATCGACCTGCTTAAACGTCGCTTCAATGCCTAGGCCTTTGCGGTATTGGCGGACATCCATTTCGGTCGAATCCAGCCAGAATGCCAACTGTTTGTCGGAGTAGCCGTACTGTTTGGTTTTTTTCATGAACGCGAAGTCGATGTCTTCCAGCCGGGAGAACTGGCGGATTTCACCTTCAAAATCGACTAATTGTTTAATGTGATTGAGGAACCAGGGATCAATATCGCTCAATTCATGAATTTGCTCTGTGGTCAAGCCGAGCTTAAAGGCATAGCGAATGTAAAAGATGCGGTCTTCATTAGGAACCGACAATTTGGACTGAATGGTATCTTTGGAAGGTTGTTTAGGCGTTCCCCACAGATCGTTCTTGCCTCCGCCTAAACCGAAGTGGCCGATTTCCAGACCGCGGAGTGCTTTTTGCAGCGACTCTTTAAAGGTGCGTCCGATGGCCATGGTTTCGCCGACCGATTTCATCTGTACGGTTAAAACCGGGTCAGCGTCGGGAAATTTTTCGAACGTCCAACGTGGAATCTTTGTGACGACATAATCGATCGTCGGTTCAAAACAGGCCAGTGTTTGGCGCGTGATATCGTTGCGTATTTCATCAAGACGATAGCCAACAGCGAGTTTGGCAGCAATTTTGGCGATGGGAAATCCGGTTGCCTTTGATGCCAGTGCACTGGAACGGCTGACACGAGGATTCATTTCAATAATGGTCATCCGGCCGGTGTCGGGGTTGATCGCGAACTGCACATTGGAGCCGCCTGTTTCAACGCCAATTTCTCTCATGCAGGCAATCGTGGCATCCCGCATCCGCTGATATTCTTTGTCTGTCAGGGTTTGTGCTGGTGCAACGGTAATGGAGTCTCCGGTATGAATTCCCATGGGATCGAAGTTTTCAATCGCGCAGATAATGACCACATTATCGGCCTGATCGCGCATGACCTCCATCTCATATTCTTTCCATCCCAGGATGGATTCTTCCAGCAACACTTCGTTGACCGGAGAGAGCGCGAGACCACTGCGCACCTTTTTCTCAAATTCCTCGCGGTTGTAGGCAACTCCGCCACCGGTTCCGCCGAGGGTATAGCTGGCGCGAATGATGATCGGCAGGCCGATATCCTTCATTGCGGCATTTGCTTCTTCCATGTTGTGAACGACTGCACTTCGCGGGCAATCCAGTCCAATTTTCATCATGGCTTCTTTGAATTGGTCACGGCTTTCCGCTTTGGCGATGACATCTTCTTTGGCGCCGATCAGTTCGACCCCCAGTTGATCGAGAATTCCGCGGCGTGCGAGATCCATGGCAGCATTCAAGCCGGTTTGCCCCCCCAAAGTTGGCAGCAAAGCGTCTGGTTTTTCGATTTCGATCACTTTTTGGATATATTGCCACGTGATCGGTTCGATGTACGTTCGATCGGCCGTATCCGGATCTGTCATAATGGTGGCCGGATTGGAATTCACCAAAACCACCTCGTAACCATCTTCTCGTAAAGACTTACAGGCTTGTGTTCCGGAATAGTCAAACTCACAAGCCTGCCCAATGACAATGGGGCCGGAGCCGATAATCAATATTTTGTGAATGTCGTCGCGTCTGGGCACTTTTTTACGTCACCTTAACAGCAAATGTTCATTGTATTCTGGATGCGATACGGAGTTTTGCGCAAATCTTCCCAACGTTAACAAGCAAACCAAAATAATCAAGCAAAGCAGGCCAGAAAGTACCAGAACGGCCTTTTATAAGGTGAGCCTGAACGACTTGTTTTCCTGAGAATGGGGCGCGGAGTAATAAGCTGTTTCAGGTAGTTGGGGAACAACTGCTGCTTTAACAGGGAGTTCCGTAAAACCGAGAACAACGCATTTTTCAGGAAATCGAAGGGGTTTCGCGATTTAGGAATCGGAGCCTCGGATCGTTCCACTGAGCGCTTTTGAAAGCAGTGCCTATTTGACTCATGGGTGAATTTTCCAACACCATCAATAATTTATGAGTTGGGTTCTGGTCAGAGGGACTAGATCGATCTGGCGGGATGTGACAGTTTTGACACCAGGTCCAAAATCGTAATTGGAGCTTTAAGTTGCTTTTTACAAACCGTTTTTTAATGGGAGGTTTTTGTTGATCGAAGTTTGTTCATCTAGACAAAGTAAATCTTTTACCTCCCTTTAGATACAGGCATTTCATGCAGATCACTTCCATTTATGAACAGCAATGAGAATTTGTCTGCTTCAATCTCCATGTTTATGGAAAAGAACATAAGCTTTGTTTACCTGATGTAATGAGGTGAAAAAGTCTCATTCTCTTGTACGCGGCCTAAGCCATTCCAATCTAACGGCTGAAGCATTCAGGAGAGCATCAGTTAAATATAACCGATTTTCATGCTAAGTGAGTAGAGAATACCATGGACCTACATCAACAAATAGACATCGTCTGGATTCTTATTTGTAGTATTTTTGTGCTATTTATGCAGGCAGGATTTTGCTGTCTGGAATCTGGTCTGTCGCGATCAAAAAACAGTATTCATGTTGCCATTAAGAATGTGGTGGATGTGAGTGTTGTTGGTATTCTCTTCTGGGTATTCGGTTTCGGTTTAATGTATGGAAAGACAACCGGAGGTCTGATTGGGACTTCCCACTTTCCGTATATCAATCTGGGAACCAACGTCTTTCTGTCAGCCTTTTTTCTGTTCCAGCTCATGCTCTGCGTTACCGCTGCTACGATTGCATCAGGTGCTTCTGCCGAAAGAATGCGTTTCACCGCTTATGTGGTGCTTTCGATTGTTCTGGGAGGGTTGATTTACCCTGTCTTCGGACACTGGGCCTGGGCCAGTCACTTTGCAGGTAAAGCGCCCGGATGGTTGGAAGGCTTGGGGTTCAGAGATTTCAGTGGTTCCACAGTCGTCCACTCAATCGGTGCCTGGGCAGCCTTGGCGTCTATTGTGATTATTGGCCCCCGCATCGGAAGATTCGATAAAAATCAAACCCCGCGCAAATTCAGAGGACATAATCTCACTTTGGCAACAACGGGTGTGTTTATTCTTTGGATTGGCTGGTTCGGATTCAATGGCGGAAGTAAATTTGGGTTCACTGCTCAAGTTCCACAAATCTTAATTAATACATTTCTGGCTTCGGCCTTTGGTGCGGTCACTTTACTGATCTGGCAATTCTACCAACGTAAGAATATTGAAATTGAAAATATTCTGAATGGCCTTTTGGCTGGTCTTGTGGCGAGTAGTGCCAGTTGTGATGTGATTTCACACACGTCCGCGGCAATGATTGGTATCATCGCAGCCCTTGTGATGGAAGGCGGGACCTGGTTGTTAGAGCGATACCGCATCGATGATACGATTGGCGTGATCCCGGTACATGGTTTTGCCGGCGTCTGGGGAACACTTGCCGTCGCGATCTTTGTTCCGGCAGAAATTTTGAGTAAGACGCGGCTCGAACAATTCTCTGTGCAATTACTGGGGTGTGCCGTTTGTTTCATCTGGTGCTTCTCCTTCTGTTGGGTCACCTTACGAATTGTAAGTCAATTCATTCGCCTGCGTGTCACTCCCGAAGAAGAGGACATGGGACTGAACATGGCAGAACACGGTGCGACTACAGAAATGTACGAACTTCTGAATTCGATGGAGCAGCATATTCAGGGTGATTCCAGTCCCATCAAGGATCTGGACGAATATAGCGACGTTGGCTTAATCGGCAAACAATATAACCGCGTCTCCGAAATTCGAGATCAGGCGCTCAATGAGCTCAAAGATCGCACCGACAACCTGGAAACAGCGCGGTGTGAATTGGAAGAAAAAGCAGCACGACTGGATCAGGCCAACAAAGATGCCGAGGCGGCATCGCGTGCCAAAAGCGAATTCCTGGCTAATATGAGCCACGAAATACGCACTCCCATGACGGCCGTTCTGGGATATACAGATCTATTGATTGAAGAAAGCTGGGGCCGACCAGGTAGTTTGAAATTACTCGATGTCATCAAGAGAAATGGAAATTATCTCCTGGAAATTATCAACGATATTCTCGATATCTCTAAAATAGAATCGGGAAAGCTGGCGATTGAAACGATTCAATTTCCCTTATTAGATAAGCTGAAAGAAATTCAGTCTCTGATGAGTGTGCGCGCAGAAAACCAGGAAGTCCGATTCAAACTGACATTCAACGGAAAAATTCCAGAACAGATCAAAAGCGATCCCACGCGCATCAAGCAAATTCTCATTAACCTGCTCGGCAATGCGATCAAATTTACGCCTGATGGCGGGAAAGTGTCAATGGAAACCTCATTTCTGGATTCGGACTCTAACAATCCGCAAATACAATTCAGAATTAAGGATACGGGAATTGGCATGACCGCAGCACAAATGAAGAACTTGTATCAGCCGTTCGTCCAGGCAGACTCTTCCACAACGCGTAAATTCGGAGGAACAGGATTGGGGCTGGCCATCAGTAAACGGCTCTCCGAAATGCTGGGCGGCGATTTGGTCTGCGAAAGCGTTCCTAAACAAGGAACCATCTTCACATTAACAATCAGTACCGGCGAACTGGAAACGAGCTCGTTTCACGATAATCCCATGGCTGCATTGAAAGCAATTCAGGTAGATAATAAGGATGAAATTTTTGCCAACGGACGCTCCGGGAAAAAGCTGAAAGGAACTTGTTCCGTGCTACTGGCAGAAGATGGAATCGATAATCAACGCTTGATCTCCACGCTGCTCAAAAAAGAGGGAGCACGTGTCATGCTGGCAGAAAATGGAGAGATTGCCGTCAGGCGGGCACTGGATGCGCAAGAGAATGGAAAGCCATTCGATGTCATTCTGATGGATATGTCGATGCCGATTCTAGATGGTTACGGTGCTACCGGAAAACTGCGAGAATTGGGATATACTTTGCCCATTGTCGCATTAACGGCACATGCGATGAGTGGGGATCGTGAAAAATGCATCGCAGCAGGCTGCAATGATTATACGACAAAACCTGTCAATCGGGAGAAACTCCGGGAAATTGTGCATACCTATCAATCGCTCATTCCGGAAGAGGCTGCAGTTGAAGCAATGACTTGAACGATCGAAGGTGCTTAGCTTAATCGATCGTGATTGAGTCTAAGAAATTCTTCGGCCCAATAGTAACCGTTCAATAATCCTTCTGTCTCATAGCCCATTAAATGATAGGCAATAAAAATCGCTTCGATGGTCGCTAACCCAGTCGAGGGATCATCAAACTGCTTGGAAACGCGTGGATAAGCGGTTTTCCAGACAGGCAAGCTACGGACAGGTAGCTCTTTGTAAGCAGGCTCCATTTTTTCGGCCAGCCGCCAGGTACCATCCAGAACCAGTAATCCTGAAGCAGCATCCGCTTCACTGATCTCTGGTCCTCCCATTCCCAAACGGACATATGGGGGCAATCGGTCAGGTTCTTTTCTGGGAAACTTCCAGAACAGAAAATCGTTGTGTGTGCGCAATGCTTGCACGGTGCACTTACTTTTTCGTTCCTTGGGATGAACAACAATAATCGTGGGGAGATGCGAAACAGACACGATGCCGGGCTTTACTTTACAATGTGCATTCTAATTAACAGGTTGCGCAATCTTTCAAGGAATGTTTTGCAACGTCCGCTCTCAAAAAAACCGGCAAACGCTCAGGAGGCATCCTGGGCCTTTTTAATCGCCTCTTCCTGGGCTGCAATCTCCTGTTCGAGGTTTTTCACTTCCTGAGGATCATCCATTTGTTCTTTGGCGCCCGTTAACCGCTGACGCAACTTTTGAATCTTTTGACGTGCCACGTCAATTTGTTTTTTCTGTTTCTTGTTCAAGCTCATCGCAGTCTGGTTTTCCTTTCAATTTAGGATGCGGATCGTGTTCTAGAGCGCATCACATTTTAGCATAGCGCCTCTCGTGCTATTATACTCGGTTCAAATCCCCCTGGAGACGCTGCAGTAAACCTGGACACAGGCTCGCATCGGACAGTATACCATGACAGGCTTACTGTTTGTAGACTCACCACCGGTCAACGTTGGAAAAACAAACTCAGGCAACTCAGGAACATGACAGCCAGAAAGGAAAGTGCACCGACGGAAAACCGCCACAGTAATAACTGTTCCACTACGATCAATGCCAAAACGGTAAACAGCAGGTTTTCAGAGAGACCCGCATGCGAATTGCGGTCTACCGACATTGCGGTCAACGGGCCAGGTGTACTGGCTTGTCTGCGAAAATATTCTGGGGGAATACTCTGTGGGCCGATATGCTTCAGATCACTTTCCTGCGGAGAGACATTGACTGCATAGAGTGTCTTTTCTGAAGTGGAATTTTCCCAATCCAGTTCGTAAATCCCTGATTGGAATGTCTGATTGAAAGTGATGGTTCTTGTTTCCGTGTTTCTGTCGAGAACACTCAGCAGTGGAAACTCTTGCTGATCCGGTGCGACCATCCGGGGAGACAGTGGAAGTTGATTCTCGAGCGCTATAATCTCCAACGGCTGACCGACCAAGGCCTCACGCCTTCCCCATTTACCGGTGGCAACATACAGCACAAGCTCATTCATCATCGGAGGAAAGCTCGGCCAGATTGCCCACGTTCCCCAGTGACGATCCAGTGACGTTGTGATGAGCATCATCTTACCTCGTCCCAGTGTGCTTTCGACAATCGCCGGGTCATTCGTATCATAATTGAGAATCAAGCGTGTATTCGGGCCAGGCAGGATTTCGGTCTGAAAGTATTCATAAAGGTGTGTCGTTTCCAGGCCCGCATCCGGATTCCCTTTGAAGATTTCAATCACCGGATGCTGATATTTTAACGGATCAAATTCGAATAACGTCGTGTGTTTTTGTGCGTCACCCTGACGATTCAATAATTTCAAAGGCATTAACCCAGCATCGGGCTGGAAGAGGGTTTGATTGTAATTTTCCGCATGGACTTGCTCCCCAAGAGAGATGATCAACCCGCCACCACGTTGTACATAGCTTTTTAACAGATCCCGTTCGTTTTCAGTAAACAAGGCCACATCACAAATCATGACTGCGTCATATAGACTTAATTCCGTATTGGACAGTTCGCCTTCGCTGATCACGTGTGGTTTTATGATCCCCTGCCAGGGTTGTTCTTTCAAAGAAGGCGACAATGCCAGTTCAAGATAATCGGTGGCCCGTCCCATTGATTCACCGGATTGTCTGCCATTCACCAGCAGCACATTGATCTCTTTTTTTACGGGCATGATTTTCCAGCGGCGATTGTCTAAAGGCAGAAGATCCTCTGCGAGTCTGACTTCTAACCGATGATCACCGACCCTTGTAAACTGGTGCGTGAATTCTGTCTGTGTATCTGCATTGGCGGGAAGCGTGACCAGCTTTTGATTGAGAAGCTGTCCATCTACGAACAATTTCAGATTGATCTCTTCCTGATTCAGCGTGCCAAAATTATGGAGTGTGACTCCCAGTCGAATCGGTTCATTCAGTGTGGCAAAGACGGACTTACTGGAGAAGTCAATGATCGCCAGATTTGACTCTTCCGTGAGACCGATATCTTTCAGGATCAAAGTCGATTTTTTTGAAATGGCTTCCAGCAATGACCGAATACGAGAGCTTCCCTGATCCGTCTGCAGCGGTGACCAGCTTTGTGCCTGAAAATCGCTGATCACGATCACTTCTTTCTGTGCCAGTTCTTGCGCCTGTCCCAAATACTCCAGGGCTGTCTGCAAAGCCTGTCCCACGTTTCCATATTCTTCGGTCGGCTGCATCCTTGTGATTTCGTCCATGACATACGCCTGTTGGCGGGAAGGACGCGAGATCAAGGCGTGCGGGGATGAGTTGGAAATTTGAATTAACTGAAAGGCGTCGCCCGGATTCGAAGCGGAAATCTGAGTGCGGGCCATTTCTCTTGCCGCTTCGAACACTGACTGTTCCTCTCCGTTCCAGCGCATGCTGAACGAGGAATCGATCACGAGAATCCGATGTACGGGGGCCGTTGATTCAAAGAAAGCACCTTGCACGGACCAAAACGGGCGGGAAAATGCAATCGCCAATAACAACAGAATCAAACAGCGGACTAACAGCACAAGCAACTGTTCAAATCGGACGCGTCGCGAATATTTTTTGGTCGCGATTAATAAAAATTTCATCGCAGCCCACTCGGTTTCAATAAACTTTCGCTTATGCAGTAAATGGATCAGCACCGGTATGCCTGCCGCCAGTAAGCCCATCAAGAGCCAGGGGCTGGCGAAACCAAACGCCAAAACAGGGTGAAATGAAAAATCAGTCATGTCATTCAAATTCGGAAAATAATTAAGAACCAACGCGCGTCTGTCGATGCGACAAAAAAGCAGATAAAGCGACATCCAGAGATTCATCTGTGCGGATCAAGGCGTAATCCATTTTTAAACCACGGCAGCCACTTTGCACAGACTTTAAAAACTTCTCGAATTCCGCTTGATACGCTTTCTTGAGTGAGCGGGGTTCCGCCATCTGTTCGGGCTGGTTTTCCAAACCTCGAAACAGAACCGGTTCTTGAAACGGAAAATCCTGCTCCGCCGGATCAATCACCTGTAACAGACTCACATCATGTTTTCGATGCCGAAAATGTTTCAGCCCCAACATGACGGAATCGAGATCGTCAAACAGATCGCTGATCACAATAATTAAACTGCGGCGATTGATTCTCTCAGCCAATTCATGAAATACCTTCCCCAGACCCGACTCACCTGTCGGCTCGGTATGCTTCAGCGTGTGATAGATTTGTTTTAAATGAGTCGGTTGACTGGAAGGTCTGAGGAAATCAATCACCCGATCATTAACGGTACACAGTCCGGCGGCATCCTGCTGCTTGATGACCACATAGGCCAGCGCCGCTGCTACCAGACGAACATATTCCCATTTTGAAAGTGCTGCGCCGTCAGACCGGTAGCGCATCGATTCGCTGCAGTCGAGTAGGATATAGCAGGTGAAATTCGTCTCGGCTTCATACTGTTTGAGATAATAGCGATCCGACTTGGCATAAACTTTCCAGTCGACATAACGCAAATCGTCACCGATCGCATATTCCCGGTGCTGCGCAAACTCGGCAGAAAAACCGTGAAAAGGGCTCTTGTGAGACCCCGAGACATAGCCTTCTACTATCTGCCGCGCGGCGAGATCCAGATTCTGGACTTTAGCGAGCGTCTGCGGATCTAAATACCTGCGGTAATCGTCCATCAAGTTTTTCCTGCGAGGAATCGACGGAAATGAGTTGTATCAAACGGTCTACAATTTTGTCGGGAGTCATTCCCTCAGCTTCGGCATTGAAATTCGTAATGATACGGTGCCTCAGTACCGGATGCGCGACCGCACGCACATCGTCAGTACTCACATACATTCGGCCGTGTAGAATCGCACGCGCTTTCGCCCCCAGAACCAGATTCTGGCTGGCACGCGGCCCGGCGCCCCAACTGACAAACTCCCGGATAAAGTCGGGGATCTCAGCAGAGTGGGAATCGTCCTCCTGTTTGACGCGTGTCATGCGGGCAAACTGCATGGCATAACGAATGACATGATCGGCCACTGGTACTTTTCGAACTAGAGACTGAAACGAGAGCAGATCATCCAGATCCAGTATTTTCTTTACGGAATAGGAATCGTCAGAAGTTGTCTGACGTACGATGGCAAACTCTTCCTCTTCACTCGGATAATCTACCTTGACCTCAAACATGAAACGGTCCAGCTGCGCTTCAGGCAGCGGGTAGGTTCCCTCCTGTTCAATCGGATTCTGTGTCGCCAAAACAAAGAAGGGGACTGGGAGTTTATGTTTGCGTCCGCCCGCCGTGACCTGATGTTCCTGCATCGCTTCCAGCAGTGCGGCTTGTGTTTTGGGGGGCGTACGGTTGATTTCATCAGCCAGTACCACATTGGAAAAAATGGGACCTGCCAGAAATTTGAAATCGCGATTGCCGGTGCTTTTGTCTTCCTGAATGACATCGGTGCCGGTAATGTCTGCCGGCATTAAATCGGGGGTAAACTGCACACGATTGAAAGACATGTTCAATGTATCTGCCAGCGTATGCACGATTAACGTTTTTGCTAAGCCGGGGACTCCTACCAACAGGCAATGACCGCCCGCTAATAGTGAGATCATCAACTCTTCGACCACCTGATGCTGCCCGATAATGACTCGGTTCACTTCCTGCATCAGTCGTTCGTATGCTTGATGTAATTTTTCAACGGCTTCCAGATCGGAAGGTTCCATCGTTGGATCGCTGCTCACGATATTGCCAGTTTCTTGTTCGAAGAAAAGAAAAACGCCCGCTGTTTGTGACTATCACTATTGTGACGAGCGGGTACCCATCGATGCAAGGCTCTTTGGCCGTCTTCTTAACTGTCGGCGCCTTTTGCTCCCCAGGGAGTAATTTGCGTAAGGCCTTTGGTCGCTTTCAGTTCAGCATAACACTCTGGCATATCAAAGACTGTTAATACATTGGGGACCAATGTGGATAATGGCCATTCATAGTGTTCGGTCTCGGCAATTTCACTGAAGGAAGTCAACGCATTTTTCAACGTCACCTGTTTGACCTCAGGCGAAAACAAGGCAGCAAACGTCGCCGGCAAAGCGCCCCAGCCTCGACCGATCAGGTGAATGTCAGTATGTCCGGTTGCAGCCAGCCAGTTCAGAACCCGTAAAACGTCAAATGTTTTTTGGCCGAGATAGGGTTCGTCCAACATCACGGAATGTGCTGCGTAGAAGTAATCGCTGCCGTACGGTGTGAAAAATGAATTCGGGTTTGTCGTGTCGGGCATTGACTCGCCTATACCCCGCACGTCACAGGTGTAAAGCACGCGGTCTTTTTCTTGGCTGGCTTTTTTCAGCAGCGGTTCCTCTCGTAATTCGGCATCAGAGGAAATATGTGAAATATATAGCGTCGCCTTTTTGCTTGCCGGCTGAGGAGGGCGGGAATAAAGCCGCTCATCAGAAACCCGGTACACAATCGCTTGAATGCCTGGCTCCGTTTCAACCGCGTACGTAATCGAATATTTCAGCGGATAATTTTTTCCTCCCCGATTTCGCAAGATGCGGTAATCGGGTGTGTCATCTGCATGTTTCAGTCGCAGTGTTTCTGCCACGGCCGACTTGAGGGCCGCACCCGATTTCGGTTTACGCTGCTTTGCCAGTTCCTGCGATCGTTCCGCCGTTAGGACATGCATCGGTTTGGAGCCGACATCGGCAACAGAGCCTTTGGGAGTACACCACAGCGTTTCGTCTTTCTCAATCGTGAGCTTCGGTTCTTTCGAGTCATCAGAAATTCCCGTCGCCTGATTGAAACATTCATACATGGCTTCACGATTTTCCTGCGAAAAGCCGTGATAAGTGGGGCCGACAAAAAGCGAAATATTTTCTTCCTTGCCCAGCAGTTTGTAAAGCCGTTTCAATCTCAGGTAGGCTTCCCGCGCACCGCGAACATCAAAAAAGTCGCGTTCCTTACTCAGAATCCGTACAGGGTTGGGAGCCTGTGCCGCTAAAAAATCAGCATGATCGAGTTCCAGCGCTAAGACTTTCGGCGGACACTGTTCGGTATCTGCTGGCAGTTCGTTTTCCATATTGCGTCGGAACGTTGTGACGAAACAACTGGGAGCGGCCATCGTCCACCGCGGTTCGACACCACACAGCCAGGTCGTCATTGTTCCGCCACCAGAATTCCCAGTGACACCAAGCTGCTTGGGGTCGACTTCTTTGCGGGTGAGCAGATAATCCAGCGCGCGAATCCCATCCCAGGCACGCCACATCGAAAGATTTTCGCCAACCAGAAATTGTTGATTGCCTCCATGCAGATGCTCGCGAACACCCACGCCGACGGTCGATTTCAGATCGTCTCCACTGTATTGAACTCGTTCTCCCTGGCCGATCGGATCGAAGATCAGAACGACATATCCTTTTCTCGCCAGCCCCTGTGAAAACGATTGATAGGCGGTTTCGGCTTTTCCGTTATGCGAGTGTCCGCAAGTCCCCACAACTCCCGGCACCGGTTTGGTAATCCCTTTCGGAATATACAGGTTCGCCGTGACCAGGAAGCCGGGACGACTTTCAAAGATCACGTTTTCGATTGTGTAGGTATCGCGATCTGTGGTTTTTGTGATTCGGGCGTTTAAAGCGGTGCGTTCGGGATTCGGACCGAAGGCTTCCCGGATTCGTTTTTGTACCGAACGCACATATTCCTCGGCATCGGCTTTGGTCTTTAAGGAATCCAACTGCTTAATAGTTTTCGCTTCCTGCTCTCTGACCCTCTCGACAAAGTATTCCTGAACCATCCGAGGGAAGCGATTCAATGTTTCAATTTTTTGATCGGCTACGGCGGGGGCAGCTCCCAGTTCCTGAATCACTAAGTTCTCAAACAGGCTCAAACCAACCAGACTAATCCCTCCTGATTGTAAAAACGAACGCCGCGAGAGATTTCCGAACTGGTCAATCGACTGTTGTGAGCCCGACATATTGAATGATCCTGATGAAAATAATATTAATTATGAATTTTGGAAAAAATCTGTGCCGCTGTATTTGAGACATGAACATGTAGAAACATTGTTTTTAAATTCAAATAATGATGGCTACATGTGTTGATTGTTATCAAAACTTGGTTTTCTTTACAATTGTCTTCTCTATAATGAAATTCAATCACACAATTGTACAGATTTATTTTGCTGGTTTTATTCATAATTCCATAACAACTATTAACCAGGTCGTCTGTAAGTTGAAATGAATCACGGAATTCTGTAATTCTGAACCTTAGAAACACGATTGTGCTCCCCGCTACCTCAGCAGACATTCCCTTCAGAAATGGATCTTTAATGGAAGTTAGTTCCCAGCAACAAACGGCAAGCCTGGTCAAAACACTTCATGACAATATTTCCAGCGTACTCATCGGCAAGCCGGAGGTCGTGCAACTTGCTATCGTGACATTATTAGCCGAAGGGCATATTCTGATCGAAGATGCGCCCGGCGTGGGGAAAACTTCGCTGGCAAAGGCGATTGCCAAAAGCCTGGATTGTAATTACACACGAGTTCAGTTCACGCCAGACATGCTTCCGTCAGATATTCTGGGATCGAACGTTTTTCTCCCCAACCTGGGCGAATTCGAATTCCGTAAAGGTCCGATTTTTTCCAATGTGCTGCTGGCTGATGAAATCAACCGTACGCCTCCCCGTACGCAAAGCGCTCTGTTGGAAGCAATGAATGAAGGGCAGGTGAGTGTAGAGGGACAAACGATTACACTACAGCCTCCTTTCTTTGTACTGGCGACGCAAAATCCGTTTGAATTTGAAGGCACCTACCCTTTGCCCGAAAATCAACTCGACCGTTTCATGATGTGCATTGATATTGGCTATCCCGAACGTTCGATCGAACGCGAAGTTTTGATCCAGCACCGTTCCGGCGAACCTGTGAATACACTGCAACCTGTACTGACTGTGAAACAGTTAAGGGAAATGCAGCAGGCTGTTAGCAATGTGCGTGTCGATGATTCACTGACTGACTATATCCTGGAAATTGTGGACATCACCCGCAATCATCCCGAGCTGACATTAGGTGTCAGTACGCGAGGGGCGATCACATTTTCGCACGCAGCCCAAGGTAAAGCTTTTACGGAAGGACGCGATTATGTCACACCGGATGACATCAAACATTTAGCAGTGCCGGTGTTAGCACATCGTGTCATTACCAAATCCCTGGTCCGTGAGAATCAACGGGCTCGTGCCAGTGAAATCATTCGACAGATTCTACAACAGGCTGCAGTTCCAGGATAAAATGGGGGAACCGGCTTCTCCTGGAATATCCGATCTCACCCTGAAATATTGCCGTTCTGCCATTATTAAATAGTCGTCAGTAACAGTATTAGATAAGATACTGTTACCCCCCGTCGGCGAAGTCGAAGTTCGGCAAGCCGCAGCAGACCCAAATGTTTTACCGGGCGATGAGCCATCTGCCCGCTTCTGGAGGAATAAAAATGGATTTGAACCAAAACCCAAAATGGTGGTTCGCACTGATTCTGGCTACCTTTTTTATCAGCTCAAATTGGAACCATCAAATGTTGTCTGCGAATGATGATTCTAAAAAATCTTCGAAACAAACTGCATCAGAGCCAGCCGACACGAAAAAAGAAGCGGCTGTGTTTACCAACCGCCTGGCGAAAGAAACCAGCCCTTATTTGCTGCTTCACAAACATAACCCTGTAGACTGGTATCCCTGGGGACCGGAAGCGTTTGAAAAAGCAAAACAGGAAAAGAAAATCATCTTCCTCTCAATCGGTTACAGCAGTTGTTACTGGTGCCACGTGATGGAACGGCTGGTTTTTGAAAATCCTCAAATTGCAGAGTACATGAACCAGAATTTTGTAAATATTAAGGTCGATCGAGAAGAACGCCCCGATATCGACGATATTTACATGACTTCGCTGAGCGTTTATTTTCATCTGATCGGCGCGCCTGCCAATGGTGGTTGGCCTTTATCGATGTTTTTAACTCCGGAGCGAGAACCCTTTGCTGGCGGCACTTATTTCCCTCCCACGGATCAGGGAGGACAAATGAGTTTTCCTCGCGTCCTGCAGCGTGTGCATCAACTTTGGTCAGATGATCAAAAACAGGTCCAGCAGAGTGCGACCATCATTGCCAAAGAAGTGGCCCGCCTGCAAAAAGAGGAAGCGGCGTCCGAAGTCATTCCCATCGAGAACAAACTGCTAAAGGCCGGTGTCAGAGCGATCAACGCGAGCTATGATTCTGAGTTTGGTGGCATCGATTTTTCTGAGGTCAGTCCGAACTCTCCCAAGTTTCCAACGCCGTCCAAGCTTGCGCTGTTACAGTATGATATCCAATCTCCCTCGAAAGACGCTACGTCAGCAGAGTCTGCCAAAGTCCTGTATCACACGCTCAACGCGATGGCGAACGGCGGGATTTACGACCATCTCGGTGGCGGCTTTCATCGTTACAGTACGGACCGTTACTGGCATGTCCCTCACTTTGAAAAAATGCTCTATGATAACGGGCAACTGGCTTCGCTATATGCGAGGGCGTTCGCTCAAACGGGAAATGTTCAATACAGGCAGGTCACCGAAGGAATTATTGACTTTGTTCTGCAGGAACTGACCGACCCCCAAGGGGGCTTTTATTCCGCCCTGGATGCTGAAACCAATGGCGTCGAAGGCGAACATTATGCCTGGACTCAGGATGAAATAAAAACCGTTCTAGGCGATGATTATTCTTTGTTTGCCGAATTCTATGGTTTGAATGAACCTGCCCGTTTCGAGCACGGCTTCGTATTACATCGTGTCACCTCGCTGGATGCGCTTGCCGAGAAAGAGAAGCTGACTCCGACAGCGCTCGAAACCCGACTCGCAGCAATGCGTCAAAAGCTGCATACCGTTCGTAACAAAAGAGAATCATTGTTAAAAGATGATAAAATCCTGACCAGTTGGAATGGTCTGATGATTGAAGGCATGGCGACAGCAGGGCGGACTCTGAAACGTCCCGATTACACCGCAGCCGCCGAAAAATCTGCACAGTTTATTCTTGATCACATGCGCGATGATCAAGGCCACCTGTATCGCAGCTATCGTGTTGGACAGGCGCGACTGAATGCCTATCTCGATGACTATGCGTTTCTAGTACAAGGACTGCTTGCACTGCATCAGGCGACCGGGAAACAGCATTGGCTGGATCAGGCCCGCCAACTGGCAGACCTGCAGGTGGAACTGTTCTGGGATCAGCAAGAGCACGGTTTCTTTTTTACCACGCACGACCATGAACAATTAATCGCCCGTACGAAAAACGCTTATGATTCTGCGATTCCCTCAGGCAACAGTATCAGCGTGCGAAACCTGATTCTTTTAGCAGAGCTGACAAAAGATCCAAAATATCGCCAGTACGCCGATCAGACTTTGCAACTGTTTGGAAGAATTATTAAACGCTATCCCGGCCGGTGTGCCCAACTGGTGCAGGCGGTCGGAGAATCTCTGGAGTTGCCGGCTGAGCAAAAACAATCAACAACGTTCATCCCCGCAGGCGATTTTATGTTGGTACAAGATTTCCAGCAAAACGCTGCTGAAAGCTCTGAACAATTAGCCGCCGTGAATCCCGGTGTCGAATTGCTGATCGCCGCCAGCTTAGGCCAAACCAACCAGAAGAAAAAACTGGTCTCTGCCAAAGCATATCTTTCCGTGGATAAACTGCCGGCGGGTAAAACCTGTCAGGTGGCGATTGTGTTAACCATCGAGGAAGGCTGGCACATCAACACGAATCCGTCTAGCCCCGATTTCCTGGTGCCCACCACGTTTACCATCAAATCGATGCAAAAGATTAAGTTAGACAAAGTCAAATATCCCACCGGTCACGCATTCAAGGTGTCTGGATTTGATGAACCCCTTCAGGTTTATGAGAAACAGGTCATCGTGCGGGGAACCTTAGAAATTCCTGCTGACGCCGGTGGAAAAGAAGAAGAACTCGAACTCAAAGTGAAATATCAGGCTTGTAATGATAAGACCTGTATTCGCCCCACGACTCTCAGCTTGAAAGGCAAGTTCCGCATCGCCAAACCCGGTGAACCGATCAAGGAGATTAATCAGCAGTGGTTTCGGACTGATGTTAAAAAATAAGATTGCTTTTCAAATTTAAGCAAAGCGCCTCTGGTCTCCAGTGATCTAAATTCTTTTAAAGGTTCATGATGAACGAAATTCAATACGAAGAACAACCGTTGGTAAAAACTAAAATCATTGCCACAGTTGGTCCCGCTTCGGATTCACGCGAGATGCTGCGTCGCTTGATTATTACTGGCGTTGATCTTTTTCGGCTCAACTTCGCACACGGGACACATGAGTGGTTGAGCGGAATTGTTAATAACATTCATGAGCTCTCCGAGGAAATGGGAAGGCCCATCGGAATTCTAGGCGATTTATCCGGCCCGAAAATTCGACTGGGAGTCTTACCGGGTGGGGAAATCAAATGCCGCCAGAACATGCATTTCCGTTTCATTCGAGGCTTGGAAACCGAAAATCCACAGGAATTGACCTGCACTTACGAGCCTCTGATCGAAGACCTTCGCGTTGGTGATCCGGTGCTCTTGGCTGACGGTATGGTCGCCATGCGCGTCGTCGAAAAATCCGACGATGGTCAATTTGTGGAGTGTGTTGTCGAACGGGAAGGAATCATTCGCAGCAAACAGGGGGTGAACCTGCCCGGTGTCCAGCTCAGTACACCCTGCCTGACAGAAAAAGATCTCATAGATCTTGCCTGGGCTGTTGAGCATGAACTGGATTTCATCGGCCTCAGCTTTGTCCGCTCAGCCGATGATATCACACACCTGAATGCGGAAATTGATAAACTGAAACCCGTCAATCGTCCTCATATCGTGGCCAAAATCGAAAAGATTGAAGCCGTCAGCGATATCGAACAGATTCTCAAACTGACCGATGCCGTCATGGTCGCGCGTGGTGATCTGGGGGTCGAAGTCGACATCGAACGGGTTCCCATTATTCAGAAACGCATCATCCATCTCTGTAACCAATCTCGCGTGCCCGTGATCACCGCCACGCAGATGCTCGATAGTATGCAGTTTAATACGTTCCCCACACGCGCGGAAGCCAGCGATGTGGCCAACGCCGTGCTGGATGGCAGCGATGCCGTCATGCTTTCCGGTGAAACAGCGGTCGGCGTCAGCCCACTGGCAGCCGTGGAAATGATGAGCCGCATCGTGCGAGAAGCCGCCCGGATCCTCTCTTCCAGTTTACACTCAGAAGAAAATCTCAGTAACCGCCGCTTGCACGCCCGCGAAGTGACCGAAGCCGTCACGCTCGGCGCTGGAATCACAGCGGAAAAACTGGATGCCGATCTGATGGTGACCTGCACACACGAAGGAAAAACGGCGATGGCGCTTTCCAAACAGCGTCGCACCGTGCCCACCGTTGCTCTGACAGACCGACCAGCCACGGCGCGCCGCATGACCCTTTACTGGGGTGTGACCTCACTCTTAACCGATGTCGTCGATAAATCGCCTCGGGAAATTCTCAAATTCATTGTGAATTACGGTAAAAAAAATGGCTTCCTCTCTTCGGGAAGCCAGATCGTGTTGATTTCGGGAACCGACTGGACTTCGTTAGGGCACGATATGCTCCTGGTTCACGAAGTGAAGTAACTTTTCTCTGATTATTTTACATCTGAGGGCACCATGTCGCGTAAATTGACCCTGATTTTTACAATGCTGTGTGCCAGTCTGATTTCTCAAATCGGTTACACGGATGACTGGCCGCAATGGGGCGGACCTCAACACGATCTCGTCTGGCGGGAAACGGGGATTGTCAAAACACTCCCCACAACCGGCCTGCTCCCCCGCGTCTGGTCGACTCCGCTCGGCGAGGGGTATTCCGGCCCTGCCGTCGCGGAAATCAATTCCCGCTGGTGTGTCTTTATCACAGATCGCATCTTTAAACAGCGTGTGGGTTATGAACGGGTTTTGTGTCTGGATGCCGAAACCGGAAAACAAATCTGGAACTATGAATACCCGGTAGAGTATTCAGTCAGTTACCCCGCCGGCCCCCGTTCGACTCCTGTGATTGACGCCGGTCGCGTGTATGCACTCGGCGCGCAAGGCCATTTATTCTGCTTCGACGCGGAAAAGGGCAATGTCATCTGGAGTAAAAACTTCGTCAAAGATTATGGCACAAAACTTCCCGCCTGGGGCGCGGTGGCTGCGCCACTCGTCGATGGAAACCAACTCATCACGCTAGTAGGCGGACAACAGAATTCCCTGGTGGTCAGCTTCGATAAAGCAACCGGCAAGGAACTCTGGCGGTCACTCAATGATTCCGCCGTGGGTTACGCACCGCCGGTAATCTTCACGTTTGGCGGAAAACGCGAACTCATTGTCTGGCATCCGAGCGCGGTCTCTGCCCTGGATCCGAAAACCGGTAAACTGATCTGGGAAGTTCCGCACGGTGTTCGTTACGGACTCAGCATCGCCACGCCGCGCAAAGTAGGTAATCGTCTGTTCGTCGCCAGCTTTTATAATGGCCCGCGAATGATCGAAGTCTCTGAAGATGGCAATCGTGCCAAAATTGTCTGGTCTGGAAACAGCGACAGCGAGATTAAGACCGATGGCCTGCATCCGATCATGATGACCCCCTTTTTCAACGGCACTCATATCTACGGCGTTTGCAGTTACGGTCAACTGCGGTGTCTCGATGCGAGCAATGGCCGCCGTCTGTGGGAAACGGAAAAAGCGACCGGCAAAGGACGCTGGTGGAATGCGTTCATCATCCCGCACGAAGACCGTTACTTTCTGCACAACGAGCAAGGCGAACTGATCATCGCCAACTTGACTCCCCAGGGGTACGAAGAGATCAGCCGCGCAAAATTGATCGAACCCACTCGCCGTGTCCAACGCCGCATGACCATCTGGTCTCATCCCGCGTTTGCGATGAAAAGTGTGTTTGCACGAAACGATAAAGAGATTGTCCGGGTTGATTTATCTGCGAAGTAGAAACGCGTTCACGAAGTGCGACCTGCCTTCTTTAACGGAATCTGGAACATGACCTGAGGGGCATGATATCAGGAATCATCAAAAGTTTGTCTGGTAACCTCTTTCAGAGTCGAAACAGGCTGGAATTGGCGTTAGTCTTTTATATGATTACAGTCTGATTGTTACCCCTCGCTAAACTTGGTGTGTGCTGGCACGGCACCCTGCATTGAGAGTCACTATTATGTCGTCGGATCATTTCGCTCCTCCTCAGGATCGATCCCAGGAAGTTCTGATTCCGCTGGAACCGCTCAAGGAATTGCTGGTCAAATTGTTTGTGCGGATGGGGATGTTTCAGGTGGAAGCGGAAATCGCCGCCAATCGGTTGATTGAAGCCGACCTGCGAGGCATCCACTCACATGGCAGCCGTACCGCGGAACGCTATCTGGAATCAATGGATATGGGGGATATTGATCCCCGTGCCCAAATTTTGACCATCACGGAAACTCCGGCGATTGCGGTTTTGGATGGCAGCAATGCGATGGGGCATGTCGCCGCCACCCGTGCGATGGAATTAGCGATTAAAAAAGCGGGCGAAGTAGGGACGGGCACGGTCGCCGTTCGCAATAGCCATCATTTTGGCGCTGCAGCCGTTTATGTCTTGATGGCTGTCGAAGCCGGTATGATTGGTTACTGCACAACCAACACAGGCAGAGCGACGGTTGCTGCACACGGAAGCACACAAGGGGCAACGGCAAATAACGCGATCGCCTGGGGTGTTCCCGCGCGAGAGGGCGCCCCCTTTGTGCTGGATATGGCGTGTGCAAAAACATCGTGGGGGAAACTGGAGACACTGGCAATGTATGGTTTGCCTGTTCCCCCCGGATATGCCCTGGACAGTGCAGGCAAAGAAACAACTGATTCAGCAAGCATCAGCACACTCCTGCCGGCCGCTGGTCCCCGCGGTTACGGTTTGGCAATGGTCAGCTCAATCCTGACGGGCGCGCTGACGGGGGGCAAGTTACCGATCAACAAAAAGAAATCACCTGAAATCGAAGGCTCGGAACACTTTTTCTACGTGATTGATCTCAAACAGTTTGTTGCGGAAGACCAATTTCATGAAGAGCTGGCTTCTGCGACAGCAGCCATCCATCAATTGAGTCCCGCCGATGCGAATGCGCGGGTCCGAATACCCGGTGAACTGGAATGGGAATTGACTCAGCGGGCGCTTCAGGAAGGACTGTATGTCCATAGCGATCATGCCAGCCAGTTGAAAGAACTAGCCAAACGTGTGAATTATGACGTTCCCTGGTAACCTTTATTTTATTGGGAAACATCTTTTGTCAGCACTTTTTTTGAGGTCTGAAATGATGGCTGCATTACGACCGTTTGTTTCGTTTCTGATAGTCGCAATCTGTTGCCTGTGCTGTTTCAATGCAGAGTTATCTGCGGGCAAATACAATCCGGTGCTCAACGCGGGAGATCAGGCACCCACGTGGAAAAAACTGCCCGCCGCTGATGGGAACTCGTATTCCAGCGAATCCTTCAAGAATAAAGAAGTGCTGGTAATTGCGTTTATGTGCAACAGTTGTCCTTATGCCGTCGATTACGAAGACAGGCTGAATCGCCTTGCACAAAAATATGCGGCGAAAGACGCTCCAGTGGCAGTCATTGCCGTCAACGTGAATCTTGTCTCTGCAGACAGTCTGGAAAAAATGACGGAACAGGCGAAGAAAAAACAGTTTGTCTTTCCTTACCTGTTTGATGAATCACAAAAAATCGGGCAGAAGTTCGGTGCCACACGTACGCCTGAATTTTTTGTGTTAAATAAAGAGCGAAAAGTCATTTATATGGGCGCCATGGATGATGCCACCGATGCCAGCAAGGTAAAGCTCGATTATGTATCACTGGCAATTGCAGCGGCATTTAAAGGCAAACAGCCCGAAATTACGGAAACCATTGCCATCGGCTGTAATGTTCGTTACAAACGCATTCGCAGAAGAAAGTAATTTTCCCGAACTCCAGCAGCCATCATAGCCGCACTTATGACGAAATTGAATCAGATACATATTCAGGACTGTATTGCAGGTATGCAGGAACTGGAAGCGGAATCCATCGATCTCGCCTTCGCAGATCCTCCCTTTAATATCGGCTATGAATACGACCAGTACGAAGACCGTCTCGAAAGCGAGCAGTATCTCGAGTGGTGTTCGCTCTGGTTGTCGGAAGTCGTCCGGACATTGAAATCGGATGGCACATTCTGGCTGGCCATCGGTGATGAATACGCGGCGGAACTCAAAGTCATGATGCAGCGGGAACTGGGGCTTACCTGTCGCAGTTGGGTCATCTGGTATTATACGTTTGGCGTGAATTGCAAAAATAAGTTCAGCCGTTCGCACGCGCATTTATTTCACATGGTCAAAAATTCGAAGCAATTCACTTTCAATGCCGATGACCCTTCGATTCGAATTCCGTCCGCCCGACAACTGGTTTATGGTGATAAACGCGCCAATCCAAAAGGACGGCTTCCCGACGATACCTGGATCTTAAGGCCTCAGGATATTCCGGAAAGTTTTCAGGGGCATGAAGACACATGGTACTTTCCCCGCATCAATGGCACATTTAAAGAGCGCCAGGGTTGGCACGGTTGTCAGATGCCCGAACAACTTTTAGGACGGATCATTCGTGCCTGCTCCCATTCGGAAGAAGCTGTGCTCGATCCGTTTTCGGGTAGTGGGACCACACTGGCTGTGGCGAAAAAATTAAATCGTCAGTTTGTTGGCTTTGAACTCTCAGAAGAATACGGGGCACGCGCACAACAACGTCTGGCCGATATCGAAGTGGGACAACCCCTGGACGGACACGAAAATCCTCTGGTCAGTGCGCCCTCAACAAAAAATGGGAAACGGCTCAAAGATCCTGAGACGGGAACCGCCTCTCCCAAAAAAACGTCTCAAGCGAAGCAAAATCCACGTCAGAAAAAATTACTCTGATCAGAGGCTGCGCGGGTGCTTTCCCGCAGCACGCGCTCTGAAGCGGGATCACACGCCACTTTCCTGATTGAACAACGAGCGGATCACAGCGCTAGAGGTTCTTCCAGCTACCAGCGTGCACTCCATTCATCTCTCCCGGCGGCATGAAATATGCCTTTTGAGTGTAAAGCCTCTCAAACTTCTGAAATGAGACGCCTTTTCCTTAAAACGTTGCCCGAAAACCACATCGGTTCGCTGAAAACGTTGATGAAAGGCCACATAGCACATGGATTTCAGACGGTTGGCTGGCTTACAGATAAAAAGGATCGAAACGGCGTTGCTGATCGGTTAGAATGGTTGGATCACTTCAATTATAGCTTTTGTCAGGATTTTAAAGATTCGTCGTGGCAAACTTCATCACCTCTCTCACAGATCGACTGCGTGGATTTCTCCTGACGGGAGAAAATGAAATCCCTGCGCTCTGGTGGGATATGATCGAACAAATCCAATTCCAGCAACAGGAGATTGCTGCCTGCGACGAGTCCGAGCTTTTTGATGAATGGAACTCACTCCGCTTTCGAGTCCAAAGCGGTGAGTCGCTCACCAATATTCTGCCGGAAGCGTTTGCCATTGTCAGCGAGCAAATGAAACGGCACCTGGGGATGACTCCATATCCTGTGCAATACCTGGGCGCGTTTGCCATGCATGAAGGTGCCATCGCAGAAATGCAGACCGGGGAAGGCAAAACCCTGACGGCTGCATTAACGCTCTGTCTGAATGCGCTGCCCGATCAGGGAATTCACATTGCCACTGCCAATGATTATCTCGCCGCACGCGACGCGCATTGGCTGAGCCCCGTTTATCATTCGTTAGGAATGACCGTCGGAACCATCACCGCTGACTCTTCATTGTCCGACCGACGGGCCGCCTATGAATGTGATATTACCTACGGCACAGCACGCGAATTTGGATTTGATCACCTGCGAGATCTGCTGAGTTCACCAGAACTCAAAAGTTCCTCCAACTTACGCCGCCAGCAGTTATTCGGTCAGCGGAGCAACCTGAATGAGCAGCAATTATTGAATCCGCGTATGCCTTATATGGTGATTGTGGATGAAGCAGACAGCATCTTAATTGACGAAGCACGGACGCCTTTAATTATTGGGCAAATGGATGCAACGCAAACAGCGCAGCGGGTGGATAGCTGCCGATGGAGTGCCTTGCATGTGGCCCAGTTGACAGAAAACGAAGATTATATCGATCATGGTCCACAAGCTGGTATGGAGTTAACCGAAACCGGAAGACGTATCGTGCGCGAAATGCTATTGCAGAATGGTGCACCAGCGTCAGTCGATACGGGGACCGCTTACCTCTCATTCGAACGTGCATTACGGGTTCAAAATTATTTTCAGAACGGCCGCGAGTATGTGGTTCGGGATGGAAAAGTCGCGATCGTCGATGAATTCACGGGACGCATCTCTGAAGGTCGAAAGTGGCAGAATGGGGTTCACCAGGCCATTGAAGCCAAAGAAGGTCTTGAGATTACTTCACCCGCCAAAACAGGTGCGCAAACCACGGTTCAGGAATTATTTTCACGTTATCCCAGAATGGCGGGGATGACGGGGACTGCGGAATCAGCGGCCAGCGAATTGAAAAAAATCTTTGCGACTCCCGTCATCAAAATTCCCACAAATCGTCCCTCGAAACGTCAAATGCTTCCCGAACAGGTTTTCTTAACGGCAGCAGAAAAATGGGATGCTATAATTGAAGAAACGGCGGCAATGCACCGTCTGGGCAGACCCGTGCTGATCGGATCACGATCCGTAAATTTGTCAAACCAGATATCAGCGCGGCTGTTACAGGCAGGGCTGGAACACGACGTCTTGCATGCTTTGAATCATGAAAACGAGGCATCCATTATAAAACAGGCAGGCCAACCCGGTCGAATTACCGTCGCCACGAATATGGCGGGCCGTGGTACTGATATTCTCCTTGGAGCAGGGGTTGCAGAGCAGGGCGGTCTGCATGTGATCTGTTCTGAGTTACATGAATCTGCCCGCATTGATCGCCAATTGACCGGGCGTGCTGCCCGTCAGGGAGATCCGGGTAGTGCACGGATTTTCCTTTCCCTCGAAGACGAAATTCTGACTGCCGGTCTGGGAGCAGACCAAGTCCTGGAATTAGGCTCAAATTATGATGAGCCCACCCAGGACTTGAAGTCAGCGGTTCGTTATTTCTATCAGGCACAACATCGCATTGAAAAACGCCACGAACAGCAGCGGATTGAATTGGTCAACCAAATCAAACAACGCCGTCAGATGCTGCGACAAATGGGGCAGCATGCTAACCTGGACGTGCAATAACCACACCGATTATCAGATTATTTTACTGATAATCGTGAGGGAGCAACGTTCAGTTTTCCGTAAATTCCGTCTTTCGCAAATTGCAAGTGCTTTGCAAAGGGTTGCATCAACATTGCGGGCAGGAAGAGTAAATCTCCGATCAACGCCGTTGTGAGCAGTGCTAACATCATCCAGGCAAAACGCTGTGTGGGAATGAAATCACTGAAACCGAATACCAGTAAGCCGAGGCCACAGATAAACGTGGTATGAACCATCGCTCGTCCGCAATGTTTCAAAGCAGCGTGAACCGCTTCTTCGCTCGTTCGATTCATTGACTTTTCTCTGCGGAACCATGCCAGGAAGTGCAATGTATCATCAATGGCAATCCCCAATGCAACACTGGCTGTCATCACGGCTCCGATGTCCAGCGGGATGTCCATCCAGCCCATCAAACCAAACACGATGACGATCGGAAATATATTGGGTAACATACTCAATAAACCGGTCCAGAGACTGCGTTGGATGATCACAATTACGATCGCTACCAGTAAAAACGCGGTGAGAAAACTCCAGGTGAGGTCCTGCAGAATCAATTGCTGGACCGTATGAATTAAAGGCATAATTCCCGTGTAATAAGCCGTCAAATGCACGCCCTGCTGACTGTATTTTTCAAGTTCCGGTTGCAAGGTTGTTTTCAGCTTATTTAACGCAACGCCATAATCTGTTTTTTGCAGTGCGGGCACGCGGGCACTGATGCGCCATGCTTCTTTGTCATCGGTTTCTGCCAAGTAGACCGAATTCAGTACTGCCTGACGATTTTCTTTCAATTTTTTATTGGTGACGACTTTTCGGAAGATGGACTCAAAGCCATTATGTTCGACAGGGTTTGGTCCAAATGTGGCTGCCGACATCGTGCCGGTATAACCGTCAATGTTTTTGATGGTTTGTTCAATTTCGCCGATGATCCGCAGTCGTTGCAGAAACGTCTTTTTGCAATCAGCGTCAAATTCGATGACCACTTCAACGGGAATCAGCGGCCCCATCCGATCTTCATTAAACTGGTAGTCATCCAGAACCTGACTCCCCGCGGGAAACAGCGAAGGCACATCGACCGAAGAGCGGATGGAAAGTAAGCCATACGCCGAAACCGCCATCAGTAACAAGGATGAAAGGAAAACAGCAGCGGAATTTCGCTCCAGGAAGGTTGCTAATTGATCCATCCAGGATGAGATCCGCGTAAAATATCTGGGGGTTTCAGCCGCATTGTTTCCCTGGTTGTATTTCAGAATTTGTTGGGGCGGCCAAAGCTGCATTGCGCCGGGTAAGATCAATAACAAGACGCCCAACGTCATTAATAAACCGACGGAAGCGAGCAGGCCAAACATCGCAATCGGGATGATCTGGCTGACCATAAGTGACCCGAGCCCAATCGCTGTGGTCACGGCTGCCAGCATGCAGGGTTGCCAACCTTTGGCAAAACCCGTTCGCACTGCGGATTCTGCTTCCGATTTCGACTGGGCTTTAGTGGCAAATAACTCATCATAGTAGTAATTCACCAGATGCACGCCCGCTGAAATGGTCAGTACAAAAACCAGTGATGGTGTAATAATCAAAACCGCATCCAGGGGCGTTCCGGAATAATAGACCATCGACAGTACCAGGCCTTGTCCAAACAAACCTGCCAGTAAAATCGTACCGGTCAACATCCAGGAACGAATACAAATCCAGCACAGCCCCGTCGCCAGAACGGCAGACAAAGCGCCAAACAGATTCACGCTATGAATACTGGCGCGGTCAATGGCTACACCATCGACGGGAGGCCCTGTGACGTGAAAATCTTCCCGCGGCAAGAGACAGACCTCTTCCGCGACTGAAAGGACATGGTCTATCGATTGCTTACGTAGTTCATTTCCACGCTCTGTGAGAATAATGACAGCGCAACTGGCATCTAAGTCTTTCCCAATGAGAACCCCTTCCAGGCGTTCTAATGCTTCTTCGCGCGGTAACTTGAGTGGAGGAGCCGTTAGTGTTTTGACTGTACCCGCACCCGTGATAACACGGTCAAATAATGACGCGTGAGTTTCACCGAAGTCCGTTTCACGCGTTGCGTTTAACGCTGCTTCAAGTTCGAACAGCCGTGGGTCATCTACCGTACAACCGGGCCAACTGATTAACAGCAGGTCGTTGCTTTCAAAGTGCTCTTTGAACCGGTCATAGTTCTGTCTGGATTGCATGGCAGGAGGCGCCCACTTTTCCGGGGCTATGCACATGCTTTCGACACTTCGGTGAGCACCATAAATGATAAAAGGCGTCAGTAACACCAAGACAATTACAGTGATAACGTAACGACGGACGTAACGGGGTTTTTCGGTAGTCATTGAAAAGATCTCTGTGTGAGGGGACAAATAAAGATCACTTAGTACATCCAGGGCAATCCAGCCCATGTGTACAGAGCAAGCTTAGCTCACGACTTTTCACTCGTCCGAAAAAAAGACAGACTTTTTGCAGTTTTGCCCGTCTGTGTAACCGTCAGATTTGGCGTAAAGGGATTAGCCGTTATGAAAGCAACTGGTTATCGGTTGCGTCGCACGTCAAGATACACAGCAAACAGGATCACGGCCCCTTTGACAATGTATTGCAGTGAATAATGAATGCCGGCCTGATTGAGGCCTTTGTCGAGAATTCCAATTATCACGGCTCCGATCAGCGTACCAAACATGGTCCCGCGGCCACCGGTAAAGCTGGTCCCGCCGACAACCACGGCAGCGATGGCCGTCAGTTCAAACATCTCGCCTGATCCTGGCTCAGCAGAATAGAGTTGTGAAGTATGGATCATTCCCGCGATTCCCGCCATCAATGAACAGAGCAGGTAGACCAGAATTTCCACGCGGACAATAGGAATCCCTGTATAAAGGGCCGCTTCACGATTGCCACCCAGCGCATAGACGTGCTGACCGAAACGGGTGCGATGCAGTAACAGGGACATCAATAAAAAAAGGGTCAGCATGATGACCACCGGAATCGGGATCACATCAAACAGGCGACCGTTGCCTATAGCAAGCAGAAATGTCTGGTGCTCATCGATGGGCATCGGCAGACCTCCGTTAAACCGCAAGGCACAACCGCGTGCGATCAGCATGGAAGCCAGCGTAATAATAAAAGGAGGCATCGCCGTCTTTGAAGCAGCAAGGCCATGAAAAGTACCGAAGACAGCCGCCACTCCCAGCCCCGCCAGAAGCGAAATCAAGACCAGGAATAGATTTTGAGATTCTCCTGATAGAGACGTCAGGCAATAAACGGTTGTTGTTCCCACAAGCGCGACCATGGCTCCTACGGAAAGATCAATCCCCCCGATCAGGATAACCAGTGTCATTCCTAAGGCTAGTATGGTATTGACGGAAATCTGTTGAGTCAGGTTCAGCATGTTTTCTGGTGACAGAAACGTCGGAACCCAGATGCGAAATAACAAGAGCAAAATCACGATCGCAACCAGCAGGGGAACCATTTGTTTAACAACTTTCAATTTCTTCCCCTCCTGTCAGTTGCTGCATGATCTGCTCAGCAGAAACGTTTTGTGCCTCGTAAATTCCTGTGAGCCGTCCTGCGCGGAACGTACCCACTTTGTGGGAAATATTCAGCACTTCATCCAGATCCGATGAAATTAGAATCAATGCCATTCCCTGTTCGACCAGATCACCAATGATGCGATACATGTCTTCACGCGCGCCAACATCAATGCCGCGCGTGGGTTCATCCAGAATCAGAATTTTTGGCGGTTTCTCCATCCAGCGGCCGACGAGAACTTTTTGCTGATTTCCTCCCGACAGATCTCGAATCGGCTGCTCATTTCCTGCCAACCGGATTCCGAATCGTTTTACGGTTCGTTCGACAATCGCATTTCTGATTTGATAATGAAACACACAACCTTTGATCCAATCTTTCAGCCAGGGAAGCGCAATGTTAAAGGCGACCGACTGATCCTGTACCAGTCCCTGCTGCTTTCGATCTTCAGGAACCAGGACCAGCCCCTGATTCAAAGCCTCCCGCGGGTTGTGAATCTGTGTTGGTTTTCCATCAATCAGAATTGTTCCACTACGAACGTGATCAATGCCAAACAGGGCGCGTGCCAACTCGGTCCGCCCGGCGCCAATCAGACCGGACAGCCCCAGCACTTCACCATACCGCACCTCAAAAGAAATATCATGCACAAAGGGGCTCGTGAGCTGACAGACTTGTAAAGCGACACCGCCGGGGCGATAAGGTGGCCGGGGAAAATGTTCCTGAATATCGCGGCCCACCATCCATTGAATGAGGGTACTCGTATCGACCTCATCTGTTTTCGCTGTCCCGACAGCCTTCCCGTCGCGTAAGACGGTAATCCGATCTGAAAGACGCGTGATTTCCTCCATGCGATGCGAAATATAGATGATGCCGACTCCTTGCGCGCGTAATCGGCGGAGCGTGTTGAACAGCGCATCGACTTCGACATCGGAAAGCGAAGAGGTCGGCTCATCCAGGATCAGCACTCGTGCTGCCTGCGATAAGGCGCGGGCAATTTCTACCAGTTGTTGTTGAGCCGTGCTCAGGTCCACCACGATTGCTGTGACATCCTCGATTTCTGAAAGGCCTAATTGCGCGATCAGTTTTTCAGCCTGCCGTTTCATCTGCCTGCGTTGCAGGATCCCATAACGTACCGGTTCGCGACCCAGAAAGATGTTTTCTGCGATAGACAGATTGGGCGCCAGAGAAAGTTCCTGATGAATCAACCGAATTTTCAGTCGATCAGCATCGGCTACACTGCGCAGAGAAATTAGATTCTGATCCAGCCAGACCTCTCCCTGATCGGGTTGATAGATGCCTCCCAGAATTTTAATGAGCGTACTTTTCCCTGCACCATTTTCTCCCAGCAAGGTATGAATCTCGCCGGCGTTGAGATCGAGACTGACATCATCCAGAGCGGTCACGAAGCCAAAACGCTTTGTGATTCCCTGGAGACGGAGTAGTGGCGAAATCGTGGCAGACATGGATTTAGTTTGCCTCCAGAAACTGCTCCGCATTTTCTTTCGTGATCAGCTCTACCCGCACCTTGACCTCTTTTTTCACTGGTTCACCCCGCTGATGCGCCAGCATCTTTTGTGCGGCGATCTGGCCAATTTCTCGCGGAAACTGGGCGGACGTGGAATGCAATTTTCCTGACAGAATCGCTTTGATTCCTGCCTGGGAACCATCGACGGTAACGATCGTCGCCTGATCCAGTTTCTTTGCTGAATCCAGCGCAGAGATGACTCCCAGGGCATTGGGATCATTGATGGCAAACACAGCGTCCAGGTCGGGGTGGCGACCAAGCAGATCACGCATCACAGGGCGTGCGCCCTCAGTCGTCCCTTTGGCTTCCTGTACATCCAGAATTTCCATCTCCGGGTACTGTGCCATTTCTGTTTTAAAACCATCCACGCGATCAATGCACGCTTTATTGACTGACAAATGCAGCACGACCAGTTTTGCTTGCGGATTCACTTTGGCCAGTGCCTGCGCCGCCAGTGTTCCAGCCAGAAAATTATCAGAAGCGACCGTACAGACGATCAATTTTTCATCTTCTTTTTTGACGGGCGCATCGACAATAATGACAGGCACGTTTTTTCGATTGGCTTCGAGTAACGATCCTTTGAGGCCTTCCCAGTTCACCGGGTTCACAAAAATGCCAGCAGCTCCCTGGAGGATTAAGTCCGAGAGATCATTCTTCTGTTTCAGGGAATTGAATTGTGCATCCAGAATCACCAGCCGATCGCCGTTGGCTTCGATCTCCTTTTTCAAACCCTCACCGAGGTCAACAAAAAACGGATTGTTCAATGTTTGAAACGAGACGCCATACAGTTTGCCTGTCGCCGACTGCGAGTCTGCGTTCTGAGGATCAGAGTCTGTATTAGTGCAGCCATTCGAAAACAGCAGCGTCATCAGAAACAGTAAAGAGATCAGAAACCGTGCGCTGTTCATAATCAACCTTCGTTTCAATGGATTAGAGTAAATCCCGCATAAAACGACTTAAGCGATTACTCCTAACTAACAAAATCAGGTCGTAATGAAAAGGTTGAGGGCAGTGGGGGATGACGGTTTCTATTTCGCCGGAGAGAAAGGGGCCGTGCAGCATCGAAGGAATACGCGTTCCTCCGAGGCCGTTTTATGCGGCTCTTTTGAAGGGGGGCCGGTTTTGGTTCAAATGAGCAGACTGGAATTCGGGCAGAATTCTTTGAATCTCTTCCAGAATCAGATCTGAAGGTTGCTCAGTGAGATCAGACAGCCGTTGAAACGCTTCAAGAATAAATTGTTCGCTGAAGCTGACTTTCTCTGCGACCATGATTTTGGGATGGCACGTCGGCACGTGCTTTTCTCCGTCCACGTGCAGTTCTTCGTAAAGCTTTTCGCCAGGACGTAATCCCGAAAATTCCAGTTCGATATCTTCCCCCAGCTTCAATCCGGATAGACGAACTAAATCGGCGGCCAGGTCAACAATCCGAACGGGCTCACCCATATCGAGCACGAAAATCTCACCGCCGCGTCCCATGGCTCCGGCCTGAATCACCAGTTGGGATGCTTCAGGGATGGTCATGAAATAACGCTGCATCCGTTCGTCGGTCACCGTAATCGGGCCGCCATTTTGAATTTGTTGTGTAAATATCGGTACGACACTGCCTGCAGAGCCCAATACATTTCCAAAGCGGACCGTCACAAAATGACATTTTGAATGTGCTGCCAACGATTGAACATAGAGTTCGGCAATCCGTTTATTGGCTCCCATCACATTGGTGGGGTTGACCGCCTTGTCAGAGGAAATCATCACAAAAGTGCCGACCTCAAATTCCTCTGCCAGGTCTGCCAGATGTTTTGTTGCTAACGCAATGTTTTTAACGGCTTCTCCGGGATTACTTTCCATCAGCGGAACATGCTTATAAGCGGCCGCGTGGAATAGAATGTCGGGCTGGAATTCTCGCATGACGGCCCGCATGCGTTTTGAGTCATTGATATCTGCGATAACAACGTCGAATCGACCCTTGTATCCCAGTTTGATTAACTCCCGTTCCAGGAAGAACTGGCTATTTTCCGTACGGTCTACCAGAATCAATTTGTTCGGAGAAAACTGTAATAACTGGCGGCAGATTTCCGAGCCAATGCTGCCCGCGCTGCCTGTCACCATCAGAACACGGTTATCCATCCAGTCTCGAATATTCGGCATATCGAGTTGAACGGCTTCTCTACCCAGCAAGTCTTCGATACAAACCGGACGCGGTTTCATCTCGACTTTACCAGACAGTAACTGTTGATAACTGGGCAGTACCTGAACCTGAATTTGATCTGAATTACCCGCTTCCACGAGTTCTCGAATGGTTTTTCCAGGAATCTCATCTGCCGGTAACAGGATATCTGAAACGTCATATCTTTCTGCCAGAGCACACATCTCCTGCAATGTCCCCAGGACAGGAACCCCATTGATGCGCGTTCCGATTCGGCTGGCACGGTCATCCAGAAATCCGACCACTCGCAGACACGATTCCTTATTCCGCTCGATAATACGGAGCAGGGAGGCCCCAGATTGATTGGCACCAATGATGAACGTGGGCCTGGAATCACCTTGCGGCCGAAAAATTCGACCACTGTCCTGAACCATGCGAATGCCTGCACAAAATCCGCAGACGGCTAAAATCGTGGAACCCCAGTCAATCAGGAAAACCGAACGGGGAATCATAATCTTGGGGAAGATCAAATAGTCGACGATTGCCAAGGCTGCTGAACTTAATGTTGCTGCTTTCGCAAGATTGACCAGATCGAGAATTGTGATATAGCGGCTTCTGATTTTATAGACACCACTCCACCAGAAAGTAAGCGTCTTCAATGCAACCGCCCAGAGGACAGTCGAACGAAACATCCGAAAGCCGTTTTCTCCCAGCACACCATCAATGTTGAGAGATCCTTCAAAGCGCAGCCAAAAGGCCAGGTAGTAAATCGCACAAAAAATGGGCAAAAATACCACCATCCAGAACATCTGGCGCCGTGTTACTCTAAAACTCTGTAACCAATTTGATTTCGGCCTGGAGCCCAACCTTAACTCCTAATGTTTCAAGTTCCCGATCCAAAATACAGAATCAATCAGGAAGAGTATACGAAAAAGCACGTGATCTCCTGAGAAGCCTGGAGAAGGACAGAGGTAATAACAATTTTCGCTAATTTTCGTCAACATCAAAATTCTTAAGAACAATCCAATCCCTTACTTGTCCTCTTTATGAGGTGAAAATTGCAAAATTCGGTTTTGAGGGGAGCCGATTCTCAAAACCAAATTTACCGCAGGCCGGAATAACGCGTGAAGTAAATCTTTTGGGCAAGTCGCTTTTCTGATTTTTGTTGACTATGGGCACCCTCTGTAAATTGCTATTTATTTTCTTAGTTTACCGATTTCTATTCAGATTGTATAACTGGATCTTTCTAACTCCATTATTTTAGCTCAACGAGTCCCATCATGCATCAGCCTGGCCTTTTC
>Ga0222668_1000195_pt1 | contig 42373 bp, 43 predicted proteins | sample AntAcemetagen728_FD_179823 | JGI IMG/M metagenome (GOLD analysis project Ga0222668, IMG submission 179823) | Saline water microbial communities from Ace Lake, Antarctica - #728 | ecosystem: Environmental > Aquatic > Non-marine Saline and Alkaline > Saline | place: Antarctica: Ace Lake...
GGAAAAGAATCCATTTTCACTACTATTCAGAGATCTGTTTCTCATTTGATTATCCCTTATGAAACACCCCTCTCTTGATCAATTTTAAGTGTCTACTGGCACGGGTTTTTTGATCTTCGATCTCTTTTCTGCGTGGTAATTTATTCACCGTTCATCTCAAAATAAGGCAGTGTTAAATGTCAAATTCGGCTCCCCATCCCCGATTTATTTAACCGATAAGCGGTATGATTTATCTGCTCGGTCTTTCCCTGTGAAATTCAGTTTCAAGTACGCTATCCCTTCGAATTTCAAGATGTCTCTTAACGCTGTACTTTCGGCTGAATAATCTGAGGTCATGCTCATTTCGAGATTCGTTTCGCTTTGCGCAAATGAAGTTATAGACGTCCGTTTACTAAACGTTCTAACTCTTAATTTTGTGCACTGGGAAGTGGCCCTCCTTGGGGCATTGATTTTACTCAACCATTATCACTCCAACCCTATTACCTCAACAACATGGTCTATAGTAACTTGAACACAACAAGGCGAACTGCATTTATCATTATTCGTAAACTGCATTTGGTCATAAATGAATGGCAACACCTCTTCTCCGTTCAATTTAATCAGCCCTGCTTTTTGACTTTTATGCACAATTAAATACCCTTTATCGCTGTGGTCAGCTATGATGAGATCATAAGCATCAACTTCAATATACTTCCCAATTGAAGCGATGTAGAATCCGCAGTACTTTGAATCTATTATGAAGTAATTGATTTCGTCATCAACCTCACCCTTGAGCGAATAGGTGTTAATGCGTTCAAATGAAAAAGGGCAGATCAATTGCTGTTGCGCATCCATCATGGCCCATTTGTTCTCCTTTTTTAAATGAAAACCTGATTTTGTGATGTAGACCAACTCGTATTCAATGGGAATAATTAGTTCTCCTTCCATATTGATTACGCCATAACTGAGGCCTTCCTTTTCCCAGCTCCCGCCGAAGGAAACAGAGTCAAACCCGCCACTTTCATTGCACACCATAAAATAGGAGGCTCCTACCGTGGCATCATGTGTTAGAATGCTCAAAGGAATTTGGGCGAAGGCGACATTCAATTCCTCTAAACTCTTGCGGGTGCTATACGCCTTGATCACTTTCCCGGTGGAATCTCTCACGAAATATTCATTGGAAACAGGCTTTGGATGATCTACTGAGGCTGATAATCCGCGGGGGTAAATTTGATCCATGACATCAATCATTTCACTCCAAGCGCCCACGTAGTCTACTTCAATCACTTGGTGACCGTTGGTGAAGGTATGGTAGAGGGTGGCTGGCATGGTCCTAGCGAAACCTAGGCTGCCAGAGGTTTGAGCATCAAGGTTTACTTGAGCTTTAGCGCTCTGTAAAAGAAGAACGAAAAAAAAGAAAGTAATAGCTCGCTTCATGACAACCAGATTAGCACAACATATTCTTGTTACTCATCAAGGTAAGTAAAGAATTGAATCTTCTAAAAGTGGGTGGCCGTTTACTTCCAAGGCCCATTTGTGGTCACATTCACAACTCCGTTTTCCGTTAGGCGAAACAGGCCGCCTGCACAGCCAATCCAAATGGTTCCTTTGCTGTCTTCCAGAACGATGGTAACTGCTTCGTTTGCCAGCTCTGTATTTTGATTGCATGAGGTGATCAAAATAAAACTAGTCATGAGCATCAACAACACGCTTTTTTCTCTTAACATGACTTGATGTTTTCAGCCTGCGTATTGAAACAAAGGCATGTGAATTGAATTTTCCAGAAAGGTGCTCAAAGAAAGCCAGATAGAGCCTTCAGGAGTGTGAAAGAATGAAACGGAAGTGTAAAAGGATTAAGAAATACAGTGTATCCTTTCTTATTCCACGGGGAAAAAAACCTCCCTCATTGAATGTAGTAGCCGCGGGCTCAGCTCTTGGGAAAAAGAATCATCACTGACCAATAAAGGTTGTCAAAGACTGTTTTTTTTCGCGCTTTTGCGCACCTAGAAGACACTGAAACCATTTTACTCCTCTGGCAGGATGTTATTTATAATTTTGTCATTGATTGCACTTAAATCTTTGGCGAAATTGACTTTATTTTTGGGCGAAAGAACAATAATTTGATTCCTTCCATACTTGATCTCGATGCGATCAAAAGAAGGTGCTGGCGATGAATTCCAACTGTTTGTCTTCGAAATCTCCTTTATCTCTGACACGGAAATAGGCTTGTAAGAGATCACGCCACATTTGATTTTCAACACATCACCATCTAGGGTATAAACAGTTTTCAAAAACAGGTGGAGGATGAAGGCAAATATGATTAGTTGGAAGCCGAGCACATATGCTAGTTCCTTGTTGACCTCATCTTGAATCAGGTTCGGAATAAATGGGGCAAAAAAGACCAAAAAAACAATGAATAGCAACCCATAAGATACTTTTGACGGATACTTTTTGATCATGTTTGATTCCAGTTTTCAGAAGCGGCCTTTGCTGGAACTAGGCTTCTTCTAGGTTAGTTTGTCTTCACCAATTTCGTTGATGTATTCCCAATTTGCAACACATAGACGTTATTGGCCAAAGCAGAGATGTCAACAACGGTTCTATTTGGCGCTAACTGTCCTGATAAAAGAAGTTCGCCCCTGATTGAGTAGATCTCATAGCGCTGCGTTTCCGAACTTTTTGTTTCAATAGACACCAAGTTCTTTACTGGGTTCGGGTAAACAGAGAACGCCTGCTCACCATTGCCGTTATCAATTACAGAATTCGCCCCACATTCAATGAGCCCATTCAGGTCGTATTTCGAAACGAAATTCCAAATTAAGGCATCTGCATTGATGTCCATATTTCCCCAAGCTCCAGGCCAATCATGCGCTCCGCCTATTACTTTATAATGTTCTACCGTTGCACAGTCTATGTCTCCTTCAAAGAAGCTCCACTCAACGGTACTTCCGTCATTCATGTTGGTGTCAGGTACGTTCGTAACAGCCGGTTCTGAAACCGTATTGTTGAATGCCGCCCAATACGAATACACGTTTTCAACTGATTCTGAATTGAATGGACTCCCTCCAGCATAGCTTACAACAGGGTCCGACGTTCCATGAATGGTCATGATAGGAGTTGGGTGTATTGCGTTGCAATCATTAAAGGTTTCTGTGCTCATTGTGCCTCCCACTGCTCCAATTGCGGCAATGCGATCACTCAACTGACAAGCTAACTCAAAACTGAAATACCCACCATTAGAGAATCCACAACTATAAACTCTATCTGAGTCAATATTAAAGTTCGCCTCAAGCTCATCTATCATGGCTTCAGTAAATCCTAAATCATCTGCTGTGCTGGTGAATGTCCAAGACCCTACATTCCAATGGGACTCACCAAAAAGCAATGTTCCTTGCGGATAAACAAGAATAAATGAAGCCGTATCTGCCACACTTCTCATGTCTCCTACAAACGACATCTGATCATTGGAAGTGGATGTGAATCCGTGAAAATTGAACAGCAAAGGAACAGCTTCTGTGCCATCATAAGAAGCAGGCACGTATACAATGTATTCTCTTGTTTCACCATCATGAACCATTGTTTCATTCAGCGTTTCCTGTGCATTCAAGTCGTTAACTATAAGTGCCAATGTGAGCAAAAGTGTAAACCCTATTTTCATTTTCAGTTTTTTAAAGGATGCTTGTTTCTCAACGAAGAAGGTAAGATAGTTGTGTCATTTTCAAAAGGTCAATCACTAGAATAATTTCCGTTCTTCAAAGCTAGTAGCCACGAGTTCAGCTCTCGGGAACATGCGGTGGTTTCTATCTCTCTTCTTCAAGATCGAAATCAGCGATTGATCTTAGCATCCCCTTGAAAATAAATCCATGAAATGGAAGCACAGAAAACCAATACAATCTTCCTGCCAAACCGAGCGGTCTGAATGTTGCTGTTTGTATCAGCTGATCACCTTCAACTTTGAATTCCAGCCAAGCTTCACCCGGCAGTTTCATCTCAGCAAACAAGAGTAGACGCCCTTCTTCTTTGCTTGCAAATAGCACCCGCCAGAAGTCAATTGTATCACCCACATTGATTGTATCTGGATTCGTTCGTCCTCTTCTCAACCCCACGCCTCCAAAGATTTTATCCATAAACCCGCGAATTCGCCACAGTAAATTTCCATAATACCATCCCGTATTGCCGCCAATACCCCAGATTTTATGGATGCTCGCTTCTCTATTTTGAATGGTCCTCTTCCTGCTGTCTTTGAAACAGCCAAAGGTGGGAACACGGATAAATTCAGAGATGTTGAAGGTCAATCCACTGCTTGAATACGAGTCTTTCCAACTGGAGAGTGTTTCATTATTTTCGATTTTAGTGAAAGCCCTTTTGAGTGCTTCTGCATAGCTGAGCGGCTTGACGCCAAGAACCTCATTAATTCTGTTGTCACGACAAACAACTTCAATTTTCATGCTGTTAACCAGAGATTTGGCCAGGTTATATGAGGTGGAAGTAACAAAGTAGAGCCAATAAGAAGAAAGCTTTGGGGTCATGATGGGAACGGTCCCAATTGTACGCTTCAAATTTCGCTCCTTTGCAAAACCCAAAAGCATCTCTTTATAGGTCAGTATATCTGGCCCGCCGATGTCAAAGTTTTCATTGTACGTTTTCGGAATAAAGATGGTTTTTGATAGAAATGCAATTACATCTGAAATCCCAATTGGCTGGCACTTCGTATTAAGCCATTTTGGGGTGATCATGATAGGCAGTTTTTCTACCAAGTCTCTGATGATTTCAAAAGAGGCACTCCCAGAACCAATGATTATTCCTGCCCTTAACGTGGTTAAATTGTAGGTCCCCTTTCCCAAAACAATTTCCACATTTTTTCTGGACTCCAAGTGCTTCGAGAGTTCTGTCTCGTTTACAATACCACTTAAGTATACTACATGATTTACATTCGTTTTTTGAAGCGCATCTCTAAAGTTGATGGCCGAGGTTTCTTCCAGCGCTGAGTAGTCTCCAGATGAAGACATTGAATGCACCAAGTAATACGCTCCGTCAAGGTCTTTCGGTATGCGCTCTATAGATTCGCTATCTAGCAAATCCATTTCAAGTATGGTGATTCTCTTTTTTAAAGATTCTGGCGGATTGAATCTTCTCTTATCTCGCACACAACAGATTACTTCATGTCCGGCATCAACAAGAACTGGAAGCAGTCTTTTACCTATGTACCCCGTTGCGCCAGTGAGTAATATCTTCATCTTATTCTCTTGATAATTGCTAGCGGGTTTTTATTGGACCACGCCTGCTAGCTGTTGGTTTTCAGCCCTGTAGCCCATGGAGCATTGTGCATGTATTTACAACTCCAAATTAAGTGGACTTGTTCTCAGGACTGTTTTATCTTCAATCAATTAGCTAAACTATTCTTCTCTCCTCACTCCAAGTTAGACAAATCATTTTCAATCATTCGAAGGATTTTCAAAATACTCTGGCGCAAAGCTTTGCTCTGTTCATTGGCGAAAATGGCGGCTGACAATACAGATGACAAGTGATTGCCTAGAGAAGGGTCTGAGAAGAAGAGTTCGAGGTCGGGTTCGTCCTTAGCCCTTCCAATGGTCACGACCGTCTTTGTGTCTTTTTCTAGCAATAACGTTTGAACTACATCAAGGCCTTTCCATTTCCGCGCATTAATATTTCGTGTAGGGTAGTTAGACTGGAGGTAGGGAACGTAAGTATTCCTGAGTATCCCAACCCACGCCGTTTCCTCTTCGGTTACCTGCACTAACTCACTGCTCCAACGTGACAGTTTACGTCGTAAATCAAGATCACTTATAAGGTACAATCGTCCTGAGCTGATGAGGTCATTCGTAATGGGATCAAAGGTTGGAGCCACTGTGGTTCGCGCCAGAAAAACCTCCACTGAATCAGCAATAATCCTTGTTCTATCATCATGGTATTCCATGAGCTGATATGCCGCATTTGTCATCGCACTGCGCATAGATATTTTAGCATCCAACTGAATTAAATTGTCACTAAATTCCTCGCGCAATTGCCTGAGCGTAATGACCTCCTGATCACGCATACTTGCCTCTTCTTTCCATAGATTCAGCTGCAGCGCAAACAAGATCCCAATGACAACAAGCGCAATTTCGCCTATGGCATAAAGCAGGTATTTACTGAACTTTCCTTCAATTAATACGCGTTGACGAACTCTTCTAAAAAATCGAATCATAGGTTAATATAGGTGGAATGAAGCGCTTCATTCAACTCAAGTAAGACGGGTCTTGTTTTGCGCTTCATCTAATTAATTATTCCTTCATAAAAAAAATCAGTCCCCGCTCTTTTGACTTCGAAGAAGGAGCTTTGTCTTTTTTCGTCAAGTAAAATCCAATTCAAATGTAGCTGATTGATCATTGCAATTGCTCTCGCAAAAGCGGCAATTCTTTTTGGGCGAAGCTGATCAACCGCTATTTCTTATTTCTTCAACGGTGCGTTTTGCTGATTGAGCCGCAGCGTGAACTGACACCCAGTCATCGCCATCTGTATAAGCCCCACCAGCAAAGAAGATTTTGTTCGCTACTGATTTACCAAGTTCTTTCACCATCTGCTCATCTGCATTGTCTGTCATATACCCCGCTTTAATGAAGGGCTCATCGTTCCAGTTTTGGACAATGTGTTTCAGATAATTTGGTGTTGCTTGATTCGTGTAAATCGCATCCAGGTCTTTGAGTATAAAATCGCGTAACTCCTCCCCTGATCGCGCTGTAAAATCCAGTGCTGGTTTTCCAACAACAAATAAGCCTAAGATATTCTTTGACGTGTTTTGACCATAAGCCGCGTTGTAATAGATCTTTTCGCCATCAGTTGAAGGACGAATCTTGAATTCATAATCGTCATCATAAAACTTCTCTGAGAATTCAAAAAACGCCTTAAATCCTTCCCAAATTAGGGTGTCATCTATCGCTTCTTGTTTTTCATTTGGAAGGCCCGGCCTGAATGTGACATCCCCATCTTGAAGAATTTTTAATGGGACTGAAACAATCACTTTATCCGCGGTAAACTGACCCGTTCTGGTTTCAATTACCACTTGGTCTTTGGTGTAATCAACAGATTCTACTACTGTGTTGTATTTAATCTTTTCAGCAATTGAGGGCACAATGTATTCGTCAAAAAAACCAAACCATGAAGAGTTCACAAACTTCCGGTCTGGGGCATCTCTGTGGGTTTCTACAGCTACTTTCACAGAAGAGTCATTCACTATTTCCTGAAAAATAGAGGTGCTCGTTTCTAGCCATTCTGCACCGAGTGGAATGGGGAAATCTGCAAAATCAGTATTGATTCTCATTCGACCTCCATGAACGGAAGACGCTTCTAAAATTTCAAAATCAATGCCCTGCTGTTGCAGCAGATATCCTGCCGAAAGTCCTCCTGCACCGGCACCAATAATGAGCACTTTCTCAGAAGACATAACTGCCTTACCTAGCGCTTTCGTTTGCGAAAATAAGGAAGCCTGAAAAGGCAAGCCCACACCAAGAACACTGCAGATTTTAATAAATTCTTTTCTTGTCATTCTAATTGCACGTTTCAGCCATCAACGCTACCCCATAAAATGATTCGGACTGAGTGATCTCAGGCACCGAAAAGGGAATCATTCCTTCGACCTTCAGAACGGATATTTAGCAAGATCGGTTTCTCTGACTTCATTTATAAGTGCAATTTAAATGATTAATCCTCTCTCTTTACCTTGAATTTCGGGACGAAATAATTGAGGTAAAGAATCATTCCAACGTAAGTGAACAATAGGGTTGGCACACTGGAATTGAAGCCCATATCGAACTCTGGAATGTTTAACAATTCTCTAAACGAAGTTGTTGCAATGGACAGCATGAAGACAATCCCAAAAACAAATAAGCCAATGATTGCCAGCTTATTTTTGAAGGTCCGCTCTACTCCTTCTTTTGCCTCTTGTCTGAAGAAATACCAGAGAATGCCAGCACAGGTAACGGCCTCAATTCCGATTGCGAGAAAAACATTTGAAGCATACAGTCCAAAGCCTACATCATGAGTATGTTCTCCAAAAACATGGTGTGGATGACCTGAAAAGAAGTCCAAAGCAAAGTGTCCAAGTACCAAGGCTGCCCCAATTAGACCGATCTTCCATTGCTTGAATAAAATCTTCCCTATAAGAAGGATTAAAACCAACCAAAATATAAGCGGAACTAAATCATGGCTGTAGAGCATATTGACCGTCATGTTGCTCAAAGTGGTATTAAACACATCTGCTGGACCGGTGCGTTCTAACCCTGCATAATGCAAGACAAACCACAACAAATCTTGCAATTGCGAAGCAATTAAGAAGAACAAGAGCGTTCCTTTAGGGAATTTTTGATAGGCAACTAAGGCGGTGGTATAATGTCCTGCTAACATGGTGCTAAAATTTTCGTAATTTTACTTTATAATCTAAAGTAAAGGTATAATAACTTTACATTTTAAAGTAATAACAGGAAAGAAATGGTGAAAAAATTTAGGTCTTCGTGCATTATAGCTTCAGCCTTAGACTTAATCGGGGACAAATGGTCATTACTCATCATTCGGGATTTGCTGCTTTACCAGAAGAAAACATTTAAAGAGCTCATTGCATCTGACGAGGGAATAGCGAGCAATCTTTTATCGTCAAGATTAAAGTTGCTAGAATCTCTTGAGATCATCTCAAAAAGAAAACGCCCAGAGAACAAGAAAGAGAACATTTACTTGCTTACGGAAAAAGGAATCGATTTAGCTCCAATGATCATGGAACTTGTTCTTTGGAGTGACACGTATGTGCGGGCATACAACGTGGACATGAATGAATATGAGATGGAAAGTATAGATAAAACGGAGGTCACTAAATCGGTTCAAGAAGAATACCGTGGGTTTTTGAAAGGCGTTATTGGGTAGGTTTGAGGAGGTGAAAACACTTCCTTACATATCAATGGTAGGCATTTTGAATCTGCAGACATTAGACCGTCAAAATATATTTACTTCTCTTTTGTGCGTAAAACCTCTGGCGAACTAATTTGCTTTTTTCAAGGTTGTCTCATCTGCTTTTTTCGGAAGATCAGAGTTGGAATTGAGGATTTCGCACAGCCCGTCCCGGGCCCTCCCACCTCCCCCACCTTCCAACCAGCTAAACGAAGCTAAACCACTTCCGTCAACCATTTCTTTGCCTGCCACTTTTTTCCAACGGGAACTTTATATCCGTACCAATTGAGTTTATAACTGTCTCCCAACCCCATAATTCAAGCACATTTATCCTGCCTCATATCTAAGTCTAACATTTCAACTCTGAATAGGATTGGTCTTTACAACCTTTTTCCAAAGGGAACTTTATATCCGTACCAATTGAGTTTATAACTGTCTCCCAACCCCATAATTCAAGCACATTTCTCTTGCCTCATCTCTAAGTCTAACATCTCAACTCTGAATAGGATTGGTCTTTACACCCTTTTTTCCAACGGGAACTTTATATCCGTACCAATTGAGTTTATAACTGTCTCCCAACCCCATAATTCAAGCACATTTATCCTGCCTCATATCTAAGTCTAACATTTCAACTCTGAATAGGATTGGTCTTTACAACCTTTTTCCAAAGGGAACTTTATATCCGTACCAATTGAGTTTATAACTGTCTCCCAACCCCATAATTCAAGCACATTTATCCTGCCTCATATCTAAGTCTAACATTTCAACTCTGAATAGGATTGGTCTTTGCTCCTTTTTATTTCCGAATTTCGGGCTTCAAAACAGCTCTAACTATTTGTGCCACTAGGAACATGCTGATTTACCTTCACTATTTCTGGTGAATGAGCTGATTTTCTTGCGGTTTTATCCTAGAAAAACCTCGCAAAGACCAGACATGCGTGCCGAGGCTAATAAAATAGATTGCTTCGTTTTTTGAAAGACGCATTTGCAAGAAGAAAGTTGAAGCGGAACCTCCCTATATTCTGAATAAAAAAACCCAACCTTTCCCAGACTCATTTAGGCGGCTTTAGGTATGCTTTCATGTTTTTCTTACTGAGGTACTTCTTTAGAATCCCTCCTTTAACATTATTCACATCAAACTCAATGATGAATGCTTTTTCATCTAAGTCTTCAATCAACCGGTAAGTTCTGTTGATATCAATTCTGTTGATCACAGTATGGATGATCTCTTTTTGCTCTTGGACCCCTGAATGGCCATGCCCTTTTTCTCCCTTGTAGATCGTAATTCCGACCCCAATTTTTGTGATCAGTCCATCTTCAATTTCGCCCGCCTTTTTAGAGACGATCATAAGGCCAACGTAATCCTCAAAACCTTCAATCATCAAGTCAATTACCTTCGCCGTAATAAGGAAGGTCAGCACTGAATACATTGAAACTTCGATGGAAATTAAGGTCGCCGTAATTGAAAAAAGAATGACGTTAAATAGAAGAACTACTTTCCCAATGCTTATTCCGAACCGATTATTAATGAATATCCCAAGTATTTCGGACCCATCTAAAACAGCGCCATTTTTAATGGTTATACCGATTCCTCCGCCAAGAAATAAACCCCCAAAAATTGCGATTAACAATTTGTCATCTGTGACAGACGTAAAGTTTTCAAAATGGATAAATATTGCCAAGGCAGTGATGGCTAAAAATGATTTTAGAACGATCTTTTTTGTCAAGGTGCTCCAAGCAAGGAGCAAGAATGGAATGCTCACAGTCATCAACACCAAAGAAATATTCAAATCAAAAAGCTGACTTATTAGAATTGCTATTCCCGTTACTCCCCCATCTAAAAATCCATTTGGAAGTAGAAATGCTTTCAACCCTATACTAGCTAGCAGAATACCAAAACAAATTTGAAACCCTTCATAAATTACTTGTTTGGTTTTAATCATCTGTCGTTCTTATTTCTCCCAGTTTTTCAATAGACTCGTACACAAGGAGAGAGTTGAAGCGCAACCTACCAATCTCCTGATTAAAAAATGATGTCAACTCACTATTCCATTTCTTAGGGTTCCTCTCTAATTGAGAAAAACTCTTTGATAATGTGTCTATATAGCGGGTCTTTTCTTCTTCATCTCGAATAAAGATAGGCGGGAATAAATTATACATCAAAATCCAATTCTTAGCTATTCTTGTTGTTCGCCCATTCCCATCAAGAAAGGGATGTATTCGTATCAATTCGTGGTGAAAGTATATAGCGCGTATGATAGGGTTTTTGATGGCACTCATGTTATAGAACAACTCCGAAACCAACGCAGGTATTTTATTGGGCTCTGGACAGATATACGAGCCAATTTGAACCAACTTATCCCTGTATCTATTTGGGTGCTGAGCATGAGACTCTGGTGAGATCAATCTAAACAACTGAAAAAGCTGAACCTCGGCAGTGAAATCAACGTGGTGTTTGATGTCATTTGCAACGAATAGCAAGGTCTCGTTTAGTGACACCAAATAATCCTCTGCTTCTTGCTCATTTTGGGCTTCCATTTGAGCGTTCTTGATACTTAATAGCTCCTTAAGGTCAGTGGTACTAGCCAAGTAGGTGTTCAATAAGTCATCAGCCAAATGCTGGCGACTAAAGGTGATTAGTCGGAAAGTTGATTTCATTATTTGTTCTACCTCCAGCACTTTGGAAGGGTCAACATTTATTTCATTTACAGGTAGTAGCTCCATTGTAGATCAGTTCCAAACATTTTCACCCCTTTTCTACCAGGGTGATAGCGGCTTATTTCAGGCAACGTGCCCTTCAGCGCTCAAAAGGTAGAAAAGAATCTTTTCTAACTGCGCACTATTTGATTTGAATTTGACTGTTGGTTGGTTTTTAAAGAGCAGCCGATGTTGTTGGAAAGATCTGTCATTGTTGCTGAAACGCGGGGGCGAAACAAAAACTCTGAAAGCAAATATATCAACCCATTGGCAACACTTTTTGTGCTCCCTAAAAGCAACAGCAAAGATCGCAAAAAACGCCTGCTCCTGTCTTGGTCTGAATCTATATCAGACAAAACCGCGCACAGCAAAGGATGTCATCTTTCAGACACCCTGCAATTGCAGTAGTATACTTGTTGAGAAACAACAACTCACAAAAAAATGACTGATCAAAAAGTTCACCTAATGAGCTTAGGACTTTGATTGCGATTCGCGAAAGTGAGAATAGAACTTAAACTCTCAAAACATTTAAACTTCTGAAACTACACTAATATGAAACGTATTATTCTCTCAATCTTTGCAGCAGTAATGATTACACTTGCTTCTTTCAGACAAACGCTGAAAGGATTTAAATATCAAGCAGTCATCAGAGATGCAGTAAATAGCATTTGAGCAGAGCAACCGGTAAGTCTTCGTCTGGCTGTCTCGTCCTAAAATGGGTCAACTTTCTTTAGGACGACACAGTGGGTAATCACGCATCAGAATGAGGAACCTACCTTGATTTCTGATTGAAATAGTGCTATTTATTTTGGTGAAACATAAAGGGAAATGAGGTCATAGAAGCTCCACGCTGCTGCTTTCATTTCTTCAATGCCTTTAGAATTTTCTTGAAAAGCATGACGAAAAACAGGGCCACAACTCCCACTATCAAGCCAACAACGAGTTCTGCCAAAATTGATGGCCAAGACTCAAAAACGACGTGCAAAAAATGAATGTTATGAACGAATATTCCTCCTGCAACAAGAATCATTGCAATGGTGCCAACTACAGCCAAAACTCTAATTAAAACGGGCAATGTCTTGACTAAGCCTATTCCCACGCTTTTTCTAAAGCCTCCATTCCCTTTGCTGGCAGCAATTAATTTATACCCTGCATCATCCATCCGCACCAGCAAACCTACAAGTCCATACACCCCAATGGTTGCTAAAATAGCAACGATGGTAACTACGGCAATTTGAATGCTAAGTGCCTGCTCAACTACTGAGCCCAATGCGATGATGATAATTTCTACAGACAAGATAAAATCAACAATGATTGCAGATTTGATCTTTTTCTTTTCAAACTCAAGTATTTCTGCCTTGGTCATTTCTGTGGCTTCAACACTTTGCTTCCTTTCGCTTTTGTGAAACAAATACTCGACTATTTTTTCGACACCTTCAAAAGCCAAATACACCCCTCCAATGAGTAAAACAGGAACAATTGCAGCAGGCAAAAATGCACTTAGAAGAAAAGCGATGGGCAGAATAATCAGCTTATTCAAAAAAGACCCCTTCATTATTTTCCATAAAACAGGCAACTCTCTTGACGCAACAAATCCCGAAGCTTTTTCTGCATTTACAGCTAAATCATCTGCTAAAATGCCTGCTGTTTTTTTCGTTGCAACTTTACTCATCGCAGCAACATCATCCATGAGCGCTGCAATGTCATCGAATAGGGCGAAAAATCCTGATGCCATCTGTACCTTGTCTGTTTTAAGTTTAAGCGTTTCCCCTCTGCTGATCCGCTCTTTTAAAAGAATGGCAGCGACCTAGAATACTCTGCCCGAACACCCTTTTTTAGCTGTTGAGGCGGGCAAATTCTTTCATGCAGTTATTCCTGAAAGGTAGGAGAATCTGCGCTACTTATACCCTCTGTTTTGGGTTGCGCATTCTTTGGTGCCGAAAAAGCAGTAGCTGATGAATAGTCAGTACCTCCTAAATTCAATTTACCGCCTTAAAACAAAATAGCGATTTGAGTTAACACCCAAACCGCTATTGATTTTGTTTAATCGTTTGAAGAACGTCTAATTCAATTCTCGCAACAAGGTTGTGGCAGCCAGTTTTCCCAGCTCATTAGAAGCCAATGGACTGGCACCGGTGATTAGTTTTCTATCTAAACAGACTGTTTTGTCAGACTTGGTATTCACAATAGTAGCTCCTAGGCTTTTCAATTTCTCGCTTAAACCCCTCGGCATCTGCCCAGGCAAATAACCAATTTTTGGCGTCATCTTATCAACTGAATCAGGAAACACAGCCATTTTGTATCCTTCATATATAAATTTCTGATTGTTGAGAGTCGATGTTAAAAATGACCCTGGTCCATGACATAGACTGATTGTGAATAAATCGTTTTCGTGCGCCCAATTGAGTGTCTTTCCAACGTTTTTATCTTCCGGAATTCCTAACATAGCACCATGTCCTCCAGGCACAAATACCGCGGCATAAGATCCTACATCGGAAAAGGAAGTATTCACAAACTCTTGTAGGTTTTTCGGCTGATCAAAATGTGATTTGTGCTCATTGTAAATGGCTTTTACATGCTCATCCTTTTTAGGAAACGCCCACATTTCAAACACTACAGGCTTGCCTGTTGGAGTGGCTATTTCAAATTCAAAACCAGCATTTTTCAGGTGGAGCATTGGCAGCAAAGCTTCTACAGGATGGTTTCCTGTAGAAAACAATTTGTCATTCTGCATCTTCATGTTTTTTTGCTCCGTGAAAATCACCAAGATCTTCGATTTCTTTCCCTGATACTTCACGTATGAAAGGTTTTCAAAATCAGTTTTGGTCACTGTCCCTAACATTAAAGCAAGTTTTGAAGGAGAATAACTTCCATCTACTTCCAATTTTGGGGCGATTCCTAATATACTTTTTAGCATCTTCTGTGTTTTAATCCGTTACTCAATAATCCCTAGCATGATTCTATTCAGAACGCTTAACTCATCTTCATAACAATCTTGCCCTTTGCTCTCCCGGTTGCCAGGTGCGTAATTGCTTCAATACTTTCAGAGAATGGATAAACCTTATCAATGATTGGCCTGATTTTTTCATCTTCAATCATTGATTTAATTTCAGCCAAATGTGCTCCGTTGGGGTGCATGAAAATAAATTTATACACGGCCTCTTTAGCGCTAGAAGCCTTAGCTAGATCTTCTGGTAATTTGTAGTCTGCCATTCCAAACATTTGGGCGATTTCCTCATCTAAGGGACCAACAACACTAACTACTTTTCCCCCTTGCTTAATGACTTCAAAAGCTTCCAGAGAGTAGTGTTCGCCTAGCGTATCGAACACGATGTCTGCGTCTTTTACAATGGACTTGTAATCTTCCGTTTTATAATCAATAACGCTGTCTGCACCAAGCTCTTTAACCCATTGCACATTGGCGGTACTTGTGGTGGTATATACATAAGCTCCTTTGGCTTTGGCATACTGAATAGCGAAACTTCCTACACCTCCAGATCCAGCGTGAATAAGCACTTTGTCATTTGCTTTTATGCCCGCATACTCCAAAGATTGCAATGCCGTAAGTCCTGCTAAAGGAATGCCTGCAGCCTCTTCAAAAGAGCTGTTTTCCGGTTTTTTGGACACCGCCGCACTGGCAACGGCAACAAACTCTGCAAGTGTGCCCATTTGCTCCTGAGGAACCCTTGAGTATACTAAGTCTCCAATTTCAAAGTCACTTACATCATCTCCTTTCTCAACAACAACCCCACTCACATCATAAGCCATGGTGCTTGGAAATGAAACAGGAATCATGCTGTGTAAATATCCTAAGATGATACTCTTATCTATTGGGTTAATTGCAGCCGCTTTCACTTCAATAAGGACGTCATTCGACTGAACAGAAGGTTTGTTCACTTCGTTGAATGATAAACTGTCTTTAATCTCCCCGTACTTTACTAGTTGCAATGCTTTCATTTGTGTATCAATTTAATCTATTGTAATTCGTTGATACAAATTTAGAGCTCAGCTTCCAGCTAAAAAATGACCTAGGGTAAGAAACCTATTTCTTGCTTTTTTCAACTCTGATGCGACTCAAGCTTTCTTGTGTGATCCCTAAAAACGAGGCGATGTGGTAATTCCGAGTATACTTCTCAATATCAGCGTATTGCTCAATAAACAAGTCGTACCTCTCAGGTGCGGTCAACTGCAATTGATTCAAAATCCGTTTGTATAAACTGACCACATGTCGCTCCAAAAGATGCCTCTGAAAAGTGTCGAACTCTGGGAACCGTGTATGTATTTCATTGAGCTCTTTCGTCTTAAATTCAATGACGGTTGACTCTTTGATACTCTCAATTGTGAGTGTAGCCAACTCTTTATCATGAAGAGCGATATAATCACTTATCCACCAGTTTCTAATGGCGAATTGCAAGGTGTGCTCCTTTCCGTTTTTGTCTGTGCAGTAAGACCTTAGACAACCATCTGTCACAAAATAAATCTTGCTTACCGCTTGCCCTTGCCTGATTAAAGTTTCTCCTTTTGGAACTACTATTTTCCTTGAAATGGAAATAAGATATTCTTCCGCTTCTGGACTCAAAGCGATACTCCTTTTTATTCTATCGATTAACTCTTCCAATTCCTAAAAGTGGGATTAATTGCTTACACCTGTTTCTGCCGTTGGTCAGAAGCATCAACGTTCCTGAAAACCGGAGCCTGCGTGCCGTTTATAACCTGTTGTGATCTGCGCGATCTTTAGTACCGAAAAGGTAGTAAAGAATCCCTTCTTACCTGTTTGTTGGTTGGAGATTATCAATTGATTGGGGGCTGACTAGCAGTCCAACGAAAGCAATCTACTACGTGCCTGAAGAAAGCTACTTCTTTGCCTTCCTCATTTTAATGTTGTAGTTATCAAACGTACCTGATATGTTGAGGTTTAGGTATTTGACCCGCTTAGTTGAATCAACTTCTACGATGCTATCTTCCGTTTGATCCTCATTTTCTTTTGTGCCGAAAAGTTTATTTCGCGCGGCCCCCTTGACAAGGTTCCATGGGATTCGAGCATAATAATCAATGCTGTCATTCATGTCTTGTGTCCCTGAAATATCCATGTGTCCTAGTGTAGATTCTATGGTCATACTTGGTATGGTGATTTTTCCATAACGAATGTCCATGTGGTTTTGCAGGGTATCAAATTTGATGTTTGTTAAGTCTTTGTCTCCAAAGTAATCAGCAAGCATCATCACTGGGTCAAAGTTTTCTAAACGGCCATTCAAAACTTGAACATCTAAATGCACATCAGACTGATCGAGGTCAGGAACGAAATCAGGATACACACGAATTCTCCCCGTTATACTTGCTGTTAACTGCCCATGCAGGTTTTCTGAAACAACCGCATCTTGGCCAAAATTCTCAAACTTGAATAGGAGTTTGTCTATGTCTACACCAGCAATGCTCATGTTCGGTTCAAGGAAGATATGTTCGGGGTCGCTGCCGTTAAAGAAGCCATTCAAAGCAAAATGTCCTCCGGCAGCATCTAGGCGAATGGTATCTAAATAGATGTAATGATTTTGGGTAGTACGAAGTTGGCCGGTAATGTTTTTCAGGTCAAGCCGGTGGTACATGAAATGCCCAATGTCAATGTTGAACTGCATGTCAGTAAATGGTAACACGTAAATATTAAACGCCTCAGCATGTGCAGCAACATCTTCAGATTTATCATCTGTTTGGGGCTTCGCATCAGCAACATTAGGTGGTCCTGAATTGAAATTGGAAAGTGCATCAAAATCAATATATCCTGATTTCAAGCTAAATGAATTGTCTCTTTTCTTGATGGATTCATCCTCTCCTAGATAATAATTTAAATCGATTGCAAAGTTGCTTCGCCCCATCTTTCCTTTAAAATTCTGAACCAACACATGCTCATCCTGAAATTGAAAACGGCCACTGAATTGCTCAAATCGCACAGGGTGAACGCGCATCTTTCCTTCAAATTTGTCAAGATCCACCTCTATGCCTTCTATCACATTCTGGTTGTATTTCAGCTTACTTGTTAGGTGCAACTCCAAGCCCTCCACCTCTTCATGGCGGTAATCTTCTGGCAAATAATTCTCCCCTTGGTAGGTAAACAGGTTATCAAACTTCAAAAGGTCAGACTTTACGGTAATGTCTAGTGCCATATCACCATTCAACTCATCTTGCATCCAAGAGCTGAAATCATAGATCAATCCGTTAAAATGGAAATCAGAATCATCAATTACACCCGTAAAATCTACAATGTTCAGGTCTTCTTCTTGCACTAAAACATCAGCATGAAAATCATGCAGCGTATGCGGATAGTGCTTCAAATCTGCATAGAGATCATCAATAAAAAACTCGCCTTTAGGCAAGTGCTTGAACTCAGTAAATGCATTTCCTAAAGCATTAAAAGAAAAGGCAAGACTGAGGTTCTCAATTCGCTCATTTACACCTGAACTGTCTTGCTCAGAATACTTTGTGAGTTCGGCAAGATCAAACACCTGGGACTTAATTTCTAGCGCTGCACTTACGGGTGTTTTAGCATGGTGAACAATTGCTGGTAAATCTGAAAGTGAGCCTGTGATAGAAAGATCTGAATTGCCCAGCGCTATATTGAATTTATCTAGCTGGGCTTTTTTTCCATTCATTTCTAGATGGACGTCTAAATCTTTTAGGGGCGAAGGAAGCTCACTGGAGGTAAATGCTAGGTCTTCAATTTTCAGTTCTGCGAAGTAGGCTTGATTGAGTTCCATCAATGCATTTTCAGGATGATCTATGTCAATAATGTCATGGAACTTCAACTTCATTTCAACGCTTCCTTTAACATCTTGCACCTCATCAAGGTTCAAAAAACCGATGATAAAAGGAAGGTCAAAATCAGCGTCCAACTGCATGTCAATTTCGGGTGTTTCAAAATTCTTCACATTTATATTTCCAACAAATCTTCCCTTTTCAAGATTGGCGGTAATATTCGTCATAGAAAATTCCATGGTCTGCAAATTGCGGTCTTTCCCATTGGTGAATTGACCTGCAAAACCCATTTTGTCAATCCGTTTTTTGGCAGATGAATTTTCCAAGTAAGCTTCTTCTGCGCCGAAGCTCGCCATGATCAAAGGTTGCACCCCTATGGTTGGGCCTTTTACACTTGCCTCGAAGTAAATCTTTCCCGCGTTTTCATAGCGCTCCAGCACCGGAATAAGCTCTGTTGGTGCAAATGCGAAAAACATATCAAAGCTTGGCTTGGTGCCTTTGATGTTGATGTCAACCGTGTTTTCATTCTTGGTATCTATGCTTCCTTCCAATTGAAAATCACCGTGCTCCATGGTAATTCCTGAAGGTTTAAAGGTGAGCATTCCACTTGTTTTGTCAAACACAATATCTGTATGGAATTCAAAATGTTTGTGCTTCAAATAGGTCGTATCACCCGCATCAATAACGTTGAGCTCAAACTCACTATCAACGTGTGCTGCAATTTGTTCATTTGCACTGCTAAGCCCCCCTTTCGCCCAATAAATGAGTGTTTCTATTTCTTTGTTCGTAGCTTCTTGTCTTTGATGGATGTCTATGTTCTTGAGTTCAATTTTATGTAAATGAACATTTAGGGGTTCTCCACCGTCACTCATGTCTGAAGAAGTCAAAGCATTTTCCAGATTCGTTTTTCCGTCTGTGTGAACTATTAGGTCGAAAAACCCGTCTTCTACTGTGATTGATTGGATGTCGTAATTGCCCCGCGCTAGATCCCAAAGATTAAACCCCACATAAATATCAGCAACGTCAAGCAAAACGGTAGCTTCAGCCTTTTTGCTCTCATGCACGGTAACATCGTCTACTTTTAGCGAAACGTATGGAAAGTTCTCGAATGGAGCTAGATGCACATTCCCAACGGTGATTTTGCCTTCGAAACTCGCATTCAGGGAAGCAATTTGAGATTGCACAATGGCATCTTGTCTGGCATACGCCACCAACAACACGGTAGCTGTTGCCACTAGGGGAACAAGCAATACCCAAAATAATGTGCGCTTAACTTGCTTTGCTGTCATAAGGTAAAAGCTACTCGTTTGAGCGGTTGAAGATAAAACCCAAATGAATGATCGTCAAAATTAAAGATAATTGTGTTGATTTTTTCTGTCAATGTGCATTCTCTATTGGAGCAAGTGGTAGCTCTCAGCAGTCAACAGCGAGTTTTCTGAAGAAGTTGATCTCTGTCAAACTTCTTGCTTCATTTCTGAGGCACTAACCTATTTGTTTTCATCGCTCAGCTGAATACCGATAACCCTATTGATGTTCAAGATCGGTTTCCATGTTGGTAAGATAGATTGCTTCTTTAAATGAGGCCTGGCACTCCTGATTCCAGTTGCTGATGCTGAGAGTGATCAGTATCTCTATGAACTTGCTCATCTTACTTTCGCCAATGAGTCATTGTTCAATAGGTCTGAAGAATCTGATCATTGGTTGATGTTTTCATCCACTTCTGAAATTAATGCTAGGGTTGAAACCCGTTGTTTTTCGCAAGACAAAAGGGCGATACCACATAAATCTCGACGGGCAATAATGCTTTGTTTTAATCTATATCGCTCTTGTCCGGTCAGGGTGTTGGTGGTGTCCAATTGACCATATTCATCGAGCGAAAACATCGTTGAATTATTCGTTGAATGAAGGTTAAACATGGCGTCAATTATTCCATTGTTTGCGTTAACAACCTTTGAGGTATAGTGCAATTGTTGGTAGAACCGCATAAGGCCTTTGCGCAGGCTAATGTCTCTAATAAGCGCCATTCCACCTGTGTTGAGCAATTCATTATAGGAGGATTCACTTTCTACAAATGTTTTACGGGATCCGAGACTAAATGCACCATACAATAGTTTCTCTAGTTGAGTAAGCGTGATCTCTCCATCGAAATACGAGAAGGCCGAATCTGCGCGCAGGGTCAGTATGCTGTCATGTTTTATCTGTTGCTCAATAATTTCGAGCTGAAACTGTAAATCATCTTTGATATTTTGAAGGTGCAATTGCTCAATCTTTCGTTCATTCGCCTCAGCCTTCCAGGTGTTTAACTGCAAGGCAATTAATATCCCAATCACCACCAGCACAATTTCGCCAATGGCGTAAAACATGTATTTCGAAGCTCTCTTGCCTGCAGAAGCCTCAGCAGAAGATGGGTTTTCTTTTATCATGCGTTGACGAATAGGTCTGAAGAATTTGATCATTGCTCATTCTTTAATTCAGTGTCAATCAGTTCCAAGATTTGCACTATGCTCTCGCGCAATGACTCGCTCTGGCGGTTGGCGAAAAGACTGGCTGAAACAACATGAGAAAGTTGCTCCTCCAGCTCGGGTTGGGCGAAGAAGGCCTGCAGGTCTGGTTGTCTCTTGGAGCGCCCTATATCCCCGTTAACAGCGTTCTTATCGTTGAGCATAATCGTGCGAATTACATCCAGTCCGCTCCATTTTACAACCTGTATGTTGCGCATAGGGTAGTGCGCACTCAGGAACGGGTCGTAGTTTTTTCTCCTCTTCTCAATCCAGGCCTGCTCTTCTTCTGTAACCTGCACCACTTCGCTGGTCCATGAGCTCAGCATGCGCCTTAGGGAAGGATTGCTAATCAAGTGCAGACGTCCAGAGGTGATTAGGTCATTGGTTACTGGATCAAACGTGGGGCACACGGTGGTTCGGGCGATGCAGAGCTCCACTGAATCTTGCACAATCAGGGTATTGTCATCGTGATATGCCAACAGCTGAAGCCCCGCTTTCATCATGATTTTCCGCATAGCAATCTTCTTATCCAATTGCACCAGATTAGATGTGAATTCATCATGCAGTTGCTCCAAGGTCTGGACCTCCTGTTTGCGCACATTATTTTCTTCTTTCATCAGGTTTAATTGCAAGGCAATTAATATCCCAATCACCACCAGTACAACCTCACCAAAGGCATAGAGCAGGTATTTCGAAACTCTCTTGCCTGCAGAAGCCTCAGCAGAAGATGGGTTTTCTTTTATCATGCGTTGACGAATAGGTCTGAAGAATTTGATCAAATCAATATCTGGTTAATGAGGGCTACGATGAAAATACTGAGTAGGAACCAACCTAGGAATCCTTGAAATATACAAATGTACTTGGCCAGTCCTCGGGTAGGGATCATACCGAAACCGAGTGTAACGAAACTATTGACGCTAAGGGTAATCGCGTTGAAGAAACTATAGATCAATCCTTTCAACAAGGAAAGTAACGGCCTGAAAACGCCTTTCTCGTTCTTCTCAACCAGCTCTTTGAAATTGGAGATCAGCTTAGATTTGGAATGCAGGTCCCAATCAGACGGGAAGAAGAAATAGATGACACTAAAGAAGATGATGATCCAGAGTGAAGCTGTCATGGCTTGAGCTGGGTCCGTTCCATGACGCGTATACACGCTGAGCAGGCGACCCAAGTTCAGTTTGAAGAAATTCGTGGTCCCTCCATAAGTGCGGTACATATAGCTGTGCCGCTTCATATGCAGAGCCTTCATTTCTAGGAAGACATCATTGGCATCGTCAAGATTGCCATAACTCTTATATACATCTAACAAGCGACTGTAACCGCCCAGCAAACCAAAGAAGCGGTGCTGATCTGCCAGATCCTCATCTCCAATGCCGAAGTAGGAGAGGTCATCACTGTTTTCTTGGTGAAATAATTTCCCTTTGAGGTCTAGCCAGTCAACACTCACATAGTTCTGCGGGGTGCTAGGCATAGCAGCGCCCATACTTACATGCTCAAAGTGATTCTGTTCTAGGACGAACCGCTGACTCACTGAAGAAGAGAGGAGCAGCTGGGTCTCGAAGTGGTTGTCCCGAACTTCCATTTGAGTAGAGCGCTGAGCCAGTACTGTTCGATAGGTATGCGTGCTATCAATGAATTGATTTCCATAAACGAATAATCCATTGATAGATCGGTCTTTACCCCTGATGACCACTTGATTGTTCTCAAATGTATTCCGGCTGATTGCAAATATGGCTTTCTGACCCAAGCCATTGAGATCATGAAGTGTGTTGAGATTCGAATATCCAAAGACAGGGGTCCAATTTGAACCGCGCCTTCCTGGGTCCTTGAATGTGTTGTTCCGTATCCAAAGATTATTGCAGGATACCTCATAGGAGTGGAGAAAACCAATCTCGTTATTGGCCACATTAATATCTCTAGAATTGATGGCCCAAAATTGCAAGAGGTTAATCTTGTTGTTTTCGATCCGAATCTTTGGACAGACCACAGATTCGTTTCCGATCCATAAATCGTCTAAAACACAATTCTTTATTTGGACAACGAAATTGCAGAACCAGATGAATAATTGATCATCAAACGTACACTGTTCTATGGTCAGTTTGGAACTATTAAAGACTTCATCTCCAATATCACTGTAGAGTTTGATACTCACTTCTGCATGACTTGTGAAGTGGAAATTCTTGATCGTCAACTTGCTGTCTCCATGGGGTGCAAGGTCTTTCATCAGTCCTGTAGCGATGAACACTGGCCGGATGATGAATATGGAGTCATCTACCAGATATTGAGCGGCATCTGGAAATTTATTGATGATGGTCTGCGGACTGATTACCTCCCCACTATAATCATCTAGTCTGAAGGCGCCTATCTCTCCCTCAGGGCTTATCGTGTCCCGCTCTGTGAGCGATAGGGATTGGTAAAAGAAGTCTATAAGTGATATTGACTTTTGGGCTTTTATTTGGCCTGTAAAGAGCAACATCAACAAGAGGGGCTGGCAGATTTGTCTGAAGAATTTGATCATTGCTCAGTATTCAGTTCAGTATCAATCAGGCCAATTACTCCATTCAGGTCATCTTCAAAACGGGGATAAACTCCTTTGTGAAGATGCATAGCTGATGCTAATTGCACTAAAAATATATTTTCAAATTTAGTTGAGTTTAGCACATGTTTGTTGCTAATGTTTGTAGACCGGTTTTCTATCTCAGTATACTCTGAAAAACGCGCTTGGTCGAATATGGTTCGAAAAGTGGCATTCGATTCGAAGTATAAATTACTCCTATTCCAGAGTTCGTCAAGCTTCTGCTCTTGCCCTTTCAATTCTACCAATTTACCTTCCCAAGAGGATAAAATACCACGAATACTGTCATTCTCAATGTCCTTGAGGCTTCCAGATGCCACTAATTCGGTCATTGCTCCATTTTCATATTTCACCGCAATGTTATTCGATAGGATTAAGCCAAGCATTTGGGACAGTTCCGCTTCAGGCAAGGTATCTGCAACAGCATCATTCCCCATCAAATCCAGAAGCTGTTGGAGACTGTTAATGGACTCTTTTAGCTTGGCTCTGCCTATGGACAAGGACTCAAGGTTATGCCCCATTTCCACTTTGATCAATTGCAAGTAGTTCTCTTGTTTCTGATGGATTTTCAGCTCTTCGTTCCGAATATTTAAATTCAGCGCAATCATAATGCCTATCACCACAAGTGCAATTTCTCCAATGGCGTAAAGGAGGTACTTGCTGAATTTGTTCTCAATCACTAGTCGCTGACGAATTTTTCTAAAGAATCTAATCATGATTTATGGCTATTGACTGTCCTGTTTAGGACAGATTTGGTCTTCAGGTTTTTTGACGCTTGCTTTTTCCGTGCCCGTTCTACTCCTTGACAATCCTGTAAACATCCTTTCTATTTGAATCATCTGTGACTGCTAAGAAATAGGAACACCAAGTGGAGTCCAAACTTTTCCTACAAGCTCTAAGATGTGGATCTTCCCAGCGCCTCCAATCATCACAGTTCCCGCGTACTTGAAATCAACCTTGTTTCCGAATTCAGAGTCGGAAACACCCGTCATGTCACCGCCCAATTGCGTCCATTGCGCATTCGCTACCAAGGTTAAACCAGAACATAAAAGGGTGGAAATCAGAAGTTTTATTTTCTTACGCGCAATGATATTCATAGGAGAGTTGTTTTTCGTAGTAGCGTAAAAATAAAGTTTTTTTCGCCCTAATTCCCAATCAAAATAAAAAGGCATTTCATCAAAGCCGATCGAAGATAAAAGCGTCATACAGCCGCTCTATTCGGCCTAATCAGCCTGTAGATAAGGCAGACCATTGATGCCAGCACAATTGCAAGCCGCACTTTATGAAACAACTCAGGTTCAGCTCCTTCAAAGTCACCGTTCATCCGAGCTATGCAGGTCATGGCCATCACGAATCCCACATAGAGGAAGTAGATTGCATGAATGGCCTTCTTGTGTTTGATTCGTTCGAAGAACAACGGGTAAAGGAAGATCATCAAAGAAGCCAATGCCCCTCCGGCCAATTTGAAGGGAATTAACGTCACAGCATTCAGGTTCACATTCATGCCAAGTAGGAACAGATGTATGTAATGTAGGACGAAAAACAGCATCGTTAAAGACCGCGTGCCTATGAGCTGCGCATCACTCTGAGACTTGCTTGCCATGTAATGCCAGATTGCAATCAGATATACAATCAGCGAAAGGCGGCCTGAGTATCTGGCAGCATGGCGGAAGACTTCTCCCAAATCTGAGAATGAGAAGTATGCAATTAAGAAGATTGCCGCTTCAAGAGCGATGCCGATGAGTAACCATTTCTTTAATTGGATCCTGTGCCGAAGTATGTGCTAAATGTAGCGCTTGTTTTTGTGATTTACTGAGCGTAGAATCACGGCTTCAATTCACTCCTTCGCCCACAGTAAACGCTAGCCTAAGAAGTGTTTTTACGCCTTCATCAACAGCGCCTTTTCTAGGCAAATTTCACTTGACAATTTCTTGTAAATATGCGCCCAGTAGATCCTCTAAATTCTCTTGGTCATGCAGCTGATCATATGCAATGTCCTGCGAATAGAGTTGCGCCCGCAGTTGTTCAGAAAGCTGAAGCTTGAAAACAAACGCTTTGTAGGCTTCGTCCAAAAGTCCTGACGGATTCACCACTGTCAAAGATCTAGAAACAATTTCGGCCGATTTAAACGCCTTAATTTCACTCAGCGCATGAATAATCTCGGGTGCAAACACCCCAAATGAGTTTTCGTAAAATTCAGCAAAACCCCCATTTGTAACTGTTTGATTTAATTTCACAATCACATAAACCATCTTTTCAGGACCAGTGAGTCCCTGAACAACCTGGTACCATTCTGACCAATTATCACTATCAAAGTCAGCATCTTCCAGTTGGTGATCTGCAGAACTATACAGTCTACTAATTAAAGCTCTATTCGAAATCTTCTCCATTCTCTTTCATCTCATTGCAAGCAGAATTCAGTATAACCTTAAGCCCGCGTAGCTTTAAGGAACTGTTCCTATCTGTGCATTTTTTAGAGCTTACAAGGTAGAAAAGAATACTTTCTTACGCTTTTCTACCTTGCCTTGATCCAAATAGCAGGGGTTAATCACTATTTGCTCAATTCCCATTTTGTGACGGTTGGCTTCTGGATGGTCGTGATTTTCAGTAGTAAACTCAAGCCTGCGGTTTTCAAAAGATCAGAATAATGATACGTGAAATGGCTGCTAATCAGAATGTTGCAGGTTGGTAGAACAAATGTTGCGTCAAAGGTATCTGGCCGTAACTACTTGATTGCTTTGGTAGGGTTGATTTGTTGCCGGGCATGCGCTAGAATTTGCTCATTCCCATCTACCCCCAGTAACTCAATGGGCTGGTTGGTGCGCTCAGTGCTTTTTTGAGGTCTTTTTTATACAACACAAGGTTGCCTATCTGTGCTTTTTCAGTGCTTCTAACAGACCGCATTTATTCTGCCTCTTTCTTAAAAAGTACAAGGTATACTTTACCCGCAAGCCAATTTCCCGCAGGGTAATACAACGCAAAGAAGAGGGCCATTCCCAAGCTAAAGTTTCTAATGTTCAGGAATTGGTCCATTAAATTATTTGGATATGCATACGAAGTCTCTAGCGCATATCCTCCAAACTCTAAAAGGGCCATTGTCACTAAACCATAGGCATATTGCGCATGAAAAGGAAGTTTCCTGAGGAGCAAAGAAATTGGAATCATGTAGATTAGATAAACCGTTATCACCTGCCACCAGTAGGTAAATTTAGCAATCTCCATAACACTCCCGAATCTATCCATGCCCATTCCCCAGGCAAAGTAGATGACCACATAAATGGCAATTAACCGCCTATCTACATTCAGTTTTTGCTTGGCAAATATTATAAAATCATTCATGATTTTCTTGAATAGAATACGCACCATACTTCCCATGGTGTGTAATTGAAATGGCCGTGTTCAGCGGTTCGTTTTTGTAATGAAGCACAGGAACTCCTGTTTTTGATTTTTGGATCAAGAGCGCTGACCCATCTAAGGATTTGCTCTTTGCAAAGTCGTTTAATACTTGCTGATGCATGAATTTACTTTGGTACTTGCTGTTGGTCTCTGTCAGTTCAAAAACACGATTGTCTATGCCCGAATTGTCAAGTGTTGCAGTACTAAAAATGTAATTCCCATTCAATGAAGATGTTGTTCTTAGAACGGTTTCATCAATTCTAACGCGTCCACTTTTTAACGCGACCACTTCACATTCAATTCTTGAAGGGTTAAAAAACCGATCGACACCCGTTTGAAGAAACACTTTATACGCACTTTCTTTCATGCTCCATAAACGCCAAACGATTGAAAACGGATCAGCTGAGGCATTGATAAAACCCTGCTCTTTTGGAGTGAATATTTTTTGAACAAACCCCGGCCTTTCCCAGTTCGTAGAGCGCCTTGTTTCGCCCAAATCTATGATGTCGTTTCCGACCATTATTTCTCAGAAATTTTGGCATTGATTACTTCTAATGCTGATTTAACATCCAGCATTTTATCCATTGATTCATTGTCCAACTCAATGTCGTACTTGTCTTCAATGTCTAAAATCACATCTACAAGGTTCGCTGAATTTATCTTCAAATCATTGATGAAATCTGTTCCCTCATGAAGGTTTTCAAAGGCTTCTTCGTCTTGACTGTATGGTTTCACGATCAACTTTAACGCGCTGATCATTTCTTCTTTTTCACTCATTCCGATTTGAATTTTTTAAATATTACACAGCCATTTACATCTCCAAAACCGAAACTCGCTTTTGCTATAATGTTCACTTCTGTCTCTATTAATGCTTTTGGTATTTTCTGTTCCGAAATCAAAGATGCAATTTGTTCGTTCACATCTTCACAATTTATATTTGGGAAGATGAAGTTGTGGTGTATTTGCAAAACACTTGCAACACTTTCAATTGCTCCAGAAGCAGATAAGCAGTGCCCGACCATTGATTTTAGCGAATTGATGTAGGGGAAATCAGCTCCTTTTAAATTCAATGCTTTACACCAGTTGTCTATTTCGGTAAAATCTTTACTTGTAGCCGTGAGATGCCCGTTTATTGCATCAATGTCTTTTGCTTCTATGTTTGAATTTACCAAGGCAGTTACAATGCAGCGTTGAACTGCTTCAGAGTTTGGGGCCGTCATGGTGCCCTCATTTCTTTGTCCTCCAGAGTTGACTTCGCCTCCTAAAATTTCAGCATAAATCGGTGCGTTTCGCCCTAGTGCGCTTTCCAAAGATTCTAGGACCATTGCGCCGGCGCCACTTCCGGGAACAAATCCAGATGCAGAAGCACTCATTGGCCTAGAGCCTGTCTCGGGAGAATCATTGTGCTTGTAGGTCAGAACGCGCATAGCATCAAATCCGCCCCACAAATAGGCACCATGATCGCTTGTGCTTCCTACCACCATTCGTTTTGCGCGTCCCGCTTTGATTCTGTCGAACCCCATCAGTATTGCCTCCGTACCCGTTGTGCAAGCAGAAGAATTGGTGGTTACCTGGTTTCCCAAGCCTAGAATACCCCCTAGGTAAGCACTCACCCCGCTTGCCATTGTTTGGGCCACTACCGTGCTTCCCAAGCGCCTTACTTTTTTGTCATCTAGCTTATAGATGGCCTCTCTAAATTTTTCTACACCTGATGTTCCCGCCCCGAAAATAGTTCCACTCTCGTAGTCTGTTTTGTCAGCTATTGAAAGGCCTGCATCTTTCCATGCATCCATGCCCGCCATGCAACCGTAAAGGATGCCTGAGCTATTAAAGTTTTTAAGTTGAAGTTCTGTGAAGTAGTTCCGTTTCAATTCTTCTGAAATGGTTGGAATACCGCCGATGCAGCAAGAAAAATTTAATTCGTTTAAAGCTTCGTGGTGCTCAATTCCAGAGACCCCTTTTTTGATGGCATTGGTGAACAGATCCAATCCAACCCCATTTGGGGATACAACTCCAAGACCTGTTATTACGACTCTATTGTTCATTTCAAATTTGCATCATTCCTGCTATTTTACCTCTACAAATTAACGCTCCGTCTTCATTGAACATTTCCACTTTGCATTTCAATTTATTGAACCTGAAATACTCTTTTGTGCTTTTCACAATAACCTTCTCCGCAGGGAAAACAGGTATAAAGAAATCCATTTCAGAAGAAGTTAGCGCAATTCTTATTTCGCTTAACGGATCACTTAACTTACTTAAAAGATAAATCCCGAATGAGACCACTCCAATCTGCGCCATAGTCTCCGTTAAAATAACACCCGGCGTAACAGGGTTGTTTTTAAAATGACCTTTGTAAAAGTCATGTGCGGGATCGAAAGTATACGATCCGGTAATTCCATTTTCGTCCACTTCCAAGAGCTCATCCACAAATAGAAATGGATGTTGGTAGGGAAGTTTTGCTATGATCTCTTCGAAGGCCATATTAGCTTAAATGTTCTCCTCCATTAACAGGAAGGGTCACGCCTGTAATCCATTTAGATTCTTCTTTGGTCAACAAATAAACCACATTGGCAACATCTTCTGGGGTGGTGAGTCTTTTGAATGGATTGCGTTTAATGGCGTATTCTCTGAGCTTTTCATTTCCAGGAATCATTCTAAAAGACGCCGTGTCTGTAATTCCAGCTTCTATGCAATTTGATTTAATTCCGTGTGGAGCAAATTCCAGAGCTATGTTTCTTGAGATGGACTCTAGTGCCACTTTAGCAGCCGAAACTGCCGCATAATTTCTCCAGGCCTTTTTATTTCCTTCGCTCGTAAAGCTGATGATTCGGGCGTCTTCTGAGAAGATGTTTTTACTAAAAACATGCTTCGTCCAATCGTATAAACTGAAAGCCATGTTCTCCAACGTAATGTGAAAATCATCATTTTGTAATTCCCTGCCCTCATCAGAAACCATGGGCTTCAAATTTCCTTTTGCAATGCTGTGAACCAAGCATTTCACTTTGCCTGATTCTTTTAAATTTTGTTCTAACTCGCCTAAGATTATTTCTCTGTTTTCTGGTTTTACCACATCCATATTAAAATGAAGTAGCTTCACTTTGCATGCTGAAATAATGGATTCAAATTCAGATTCAATCGCCAGAACATCACTCCTTCGGGCGCGGTAAACTAAGCATAGATTCAACCCTTCTTTCGCGAGTTTTTTAGCCGTTGCTAAGCCTAGCCCACTTGATGCACCAAGTATGATTGCCCATTCGTTTTTATCTTCAAATTCTCTTACCATTTCAGCAGCAATCTTTGTGCGGTAAACCCGGGGCCGAAGCTAAGCATTAATCCTACGTCTCCTTTTTTCCCCCCCTCATTCATAAACCGCTCAAGCACGTAAAGTACAGTTGCACTTGACATGTTTCCGTAATCCTTCAAAACCGCTTTCGTGTGGTCTATATTCTTTCCTAATGCACCAAATAACTCCTCTATAGTCTGTACAATTTTCTTTCCTCCCGGATGGAAAATAAGGTGGTCTACGTCTTCTATTTTTAATTTATTTCGCTCTAAAAAAGGATGTACTATTTTAGGAAAATGAGCAGCAATTTTTTCAGGAACTTCCTTGTCTAAAACCATTTGAAGCCCTGTGTTTTTAAGTTCGAAACCCATCATGTGTTCTGCATTGTAAAAGTGATACATGGCATCATCAATTATTTCTGGCCCCTCTTCATCTTGGTAAGAAGAAAGTATGGTACACGCACATCCATCTCCAAAAATAGCCGCGCTTACAATGTTTACCATGGAATAATCCTCAATTTGAAAGGTAGAAGTAGGAGATTCCACGGCTATCACAACGGCACGTTTATTTGGATTCGCTTTCAGGAAATTGTTGGCATAGATCATGCCCGAAACTCCTGCTACACAGCCCATTTCAGTCACAGGAAGTCGCACAATATCCTGTTTCATCTCCAATCTATTGATCAGATATGCATCTACAGATGGAATCATGATTCCTGTGCAACTTACGGTAATGATGTAGTCAATATCAGTTGGATTAAGACGCGCTTTGTTAAGTGCTTTCACCAATGCATCCTCTGCCAGTTTGATGGTTTCCCGCTTATAAATGTCATTCTTTTCTTCGAGCGAAGTCTTCAGAAACACTTCCTCGGCGTCCATAATGGAATACCTTCTTTCTACACCCGCATTTTCGAAAAGTTTAATCACTTTTCTTTGGTACCGCTCTTCTTGGCCAGTAAGCCAAACCTTCAGAAATGGAATTATTTCTGCAGTAGACCTTGTATAGGGTGGAAGCTGCGTTGCCACAGCTGTTATTTTTACGCTCATGTTTTGTTAATAATCCATTGGTAACGAAATATCCACCGCCAAGTAATAGTGCTTTTGTAGTTCAACTTTTTTGAAAACTGCTCTAAATCTTCTCGTTTAAATGCCTTTAAAATAGAGGTTAAACCATCTTCCCTTGTCATTTTATTCATCAGCACCAAGGTCAATAATTTGAAAAGAGAATAAGCCATCCAGTGACGATGTAAGTCATTAATTACAACACCTATTTTGGTGTTTTTAAGCAGCGTTTGAATAAAGTTTAAAGCCACTTCGTCTTCAAAATGATGAAGAAACAATGTGCACAGTGCAATGTCGTAAGTCTGTGTTTCAAAGTCTTGGGATAAGACGTCTCCTTTTTTGAAAGATAATTCTGGGAAATCTGCAGATAATTCAACGGCGTAATCAATGGTGGCCTGATTTGCATCTATCCCAATCAACTGGAATTCATACCCATTCTCCCTTCCAAATTCGGCAACTTTTCTGAGCATATCCCCATTTCCACAACCCAAGTCTACGATGCGAATGGTGTTGTCTTTGTGTTGCTTTTTTAGTATTGTTTTAAGACCATCAATCGTGATCTTATTCCCGCCCAACCATTTATTTATACGGGCAAGTTGGTCCAGTGAATCACGAAGTAACTCACCACTCATATCAAGATCATCCATGATCTCAATGTCCTTGCTTCTAAGCTTTGTGTCTACAAACATTACAATTCGGCTTTCATTGGTTTCCCGTGTGTGTGTTTAATAATATGCGGCAGTAAAGATGGGAAGGTCTTTAAAAAAAGCATGATTAATTCAGAAAACAGGCCTAGTCTGAACAGCCGCGCTATAATGTGACTTGATTTCAATCTGCGGCCAAACTCTTTGTTCCAAATTTCAGTGTATTGGTTCTCTAAATCTGTTCTGTGTTTTATTTCTCCAGATTTAAATTTTAGAATATGCTGCGAAGCCATTTGAGCAGCTCTAATGGCCATGCTCATTCCATTTCCAGCCAATGGATGAATCATTCCCGCGCTGTCACCACACATTAGAATATGGTTTTCTACTGGATGTTTTGCCGAAAACGAAACTTGACTTATTGATAATGGCTTCTCGAAAGCTAGTTCATACGTATCGAACACTTTCTTTAAATATTTGTTTTGGCTGAGCACTTTATTTTGAAAATCTTCAATGTTCTTGTACTCCTTAAACGACTTATAATCTGCAACATAGCAAACATTTACGTGGTCATTTTCTACTTTGGAAATACCGCAGTAGCCACCTTCAAAATTGTGCAGCCCAACAGCATCTTCAGGAAAGTCTCCTTTATAGTGTGCTTTTACTCCCAAAAAGGGAGAGGGTTTTCGGATGAAATCTCTGTTCATTTTTACGTCCAAATTTGAGCGTTTCCCAAAAGAACCAATCACCAATTCTGATGTGTATTGCTTCTTTTGATTGGTAAACACCTTGAATTCATTGTTCTGAAATTGAATATCTGTAACGCTTACATGAAGTATTTCGGCACCATTTTCTTTCGCTTTTTTAGCCAATTCCCAGTCGATGCAATAGCGGCTAATCCCAAAACCTCCTGTAGGCAATTTGGTGTTTATAGCTCTGCTTCCAGGAGTGCTTAATGTAAAATCAACAATGTTTTTCGCCCCATAATCGAATGGATTAAAATCCAATGCTTTCAAATAGGGCAGCACTTCATTGGAGATATACTCACCACACACTTTGTGCTTTGGGTATTCGTTTTTTTCGATTAAAAGAACAGACAGTCCTTTTTTTGATAAATGCACCGCACTTGTCAATCCGGCCAATCCACCGCCAACTATAATAACATTGTAAGACACTATTTGCTTCTAATTTGATTGTTCATGCTAAACTGATTGATGCCCTATATTAAACTGATCTGAAGGTTTGCTGGCTTACTCGCTTTGATCATTGAATGCGGCTCACAGAACAATTTAATCATTCCATCAATGCTGGTTCCGGTATTATTGAACGTTGACTTTCTTTGATTGAATTAGCAGCCTGCGAGAATAAAATTTTGCATGATTGAGCACGGTAGCTAATCATGTAAAAATGAGATGCGTTTACATCTCTCGTAAATAACGACACGAAGGGGTGCATTGTTCGCTTTCTTGCTATTCCTATTATGTCCCTGTGAGGACGAACCAATCAATTCAAAGATTGATGATTGGTTTGTGGGGCGAAATGGATTTCGATCACCGTAATTCCCCGTTTTGTAAGGCATGGAATATGGATATTCGACCCTTCAAATGTGTTCTTCATTAATCTCTTTCCTAACGGCATAACCGGTCACTGATCTGAATTCTTATCCTTGCCTTTCTTGATGTTTTGCCAAACGATTAAAAGGCCAACAAGGACCCCAGCAATTCCTCCAACATAATCTTTCTGAACAGTAGAATAGATTCCGCTAATAACAACTAATACCCCAAACCCGATGAATACTTTTACCCAGACTGAATTCTTATTTACCATGTTACTTCGTTTTTAAAAGTTACCTATTTGTCTCCGTTCAGCGGAAGCTAGGAGCCAATTGGACGGCTCTTTCTCATTCCTTTCATCTTTTGTAGAAACAATTTATAAAAATCCCGGTAAAAGGAAGGGTGATATAGGTTAAAAAGGACCACAGGGCTAAGTGCTCTGGTAAAATGAAGGCTAAAATGGCAGCAATGAATCCGGTAACTGATACAGCTGCCAATACAGCGACTTTATTCTTTGTTTTCTGAATTTCAAAATCGTTCAGTTTTAGCTCAGCTCTTTTTGAAAATGCACGCACGTATAAAAGAGACAGTATTCCTGCCATTGCAAAAAGGCCAAACCCATAAATGGCGAATAATCCTGTTAATTCACTGTTGCTATTAACCTCAAAGGTTGAAGGAAACCACCCATTGCTTACCCAGGAAAAAAGACTAGAGAAAATCAACCGAAGTGGGTAAATATATACCAGCAGAATAAAGATTAGACTGATGCTTAAAAAGAGGGTCTTCTTATCTTCCAAACCATACCTTCTGCTCCAAGTTCGATGGCTTAACCAAAAGGTCATGATGATAAAAAAGCTACATAGAAATGCCGGGATGTCTTTTAGTGAGGTGATTAATTCAGCGTAATTTTTTGGAATTGTGCCCACAGAAATAACCAACATGGTCATTGCAAAAGCAAATGCTGCATCCATAAATGTTTCTAGTCGCGTAATGTCCTTTCCACGCATCTCGAAGTCTTCATTTAGACCGGGGTTTATTTCCTCACTTTCTGTTTTATCCATGTTTGATTTATGTTCCTAAAAGGTAGAAAAGAATCATTGCTTATCAGTCAGATTCACTGGGTTTATTGAATCAACTCCAACATGGTCTTGCAGTCAGAATAAATCTAACTAGCTGTTGCAAGAAGTAAGCTTTGCATGCCCAGATTTCTCACCAAAAGACACGAAGGTATCTGAACTGAGCTTTCCGAAGTAGATGGGAACGAGCAAAACGTGCAGATGAGAGAACCTTGACATAAGGTTCAAAATTTCCTTATTTGATCTATTGAATTACAAACGCTAGAACGACTCCCCAACGAATAAATAGAAACCAGAACCCTCCCTGGTGAATGCCACATCTAACCGTGTCCAAATGTCTTTTTTTGGAAATAACAGCACCCGCAAACCAGCGCCACCGGAAACTACAAAATCCGAAATATCTAAACTGTTCACTTGATTGAAAACGGAGCCTGCCCCGGCAAATACAGCCGCCCCAATCCTGTCTGTGAAGTTAAACGGAATAGGCAAAAACCGATATTCTACCTGAGCCGCCAGCTGATTGTTATCTCTATACCTGCCATAATAATAGCCTCGCATTAGGCTTTCTCCGCCCATCAATGCGAGCTGATTGAAAGGAACATCGCCAACGTTGAACTGACCCAATAGCTGAGCCGCCAATACATTGTTCTTTCCCATGGGCCTATAAATTCGGGTATCAGATAAAACTGAAGTGAACTTAAAAGTGCTTCCCCATGCAGGGCTGTAATGCAGAAATGCCAACTCGGAAAAAAAGCCTTCTCGAACATTCAAAACATTGTGCCTGTTGTCCTGGACTAAACCCAATCCTAAACCCAAGTTAGAAGAACCTGCGCTGCCTAAGGGCAATTCGAAACCCCCGTCATTGGGTTCGGCCAACATAAAATCAACTGCTGAAAGACGCTGGTAATCCAGTTCAGCACCTAAAAATAAATTGTTCTTTATTTTTCTGAGGACCCTTTCCTTGATGATAATTTGATTCGCTTCAACCCGAGCGGTATAGTCTTCTGGAGAAGTGGCACCTAACCCGTGGTAAAATAAAGGGAAACTTTGGAAGCGCCATCTGCCAAGAAAAAACCAACGATCCTGGTCTGAATAAATGGCATGATCAAACCACAACCCGTATTGATTCTCTAAAGTAAAAAACGTGAAGCCATTTATTTCACTTAACCTGTTTGTGGTATCCTGCTTGGCGAAATAGACATACAAAGAGCTAAAGCCAATCTCCCAGCTTGTCTCTGGGGCATAAGCCAGAGTGGGATATACAAAGAGTTGTGGTTGAGCTACATCACTGGTGTCATTAACAAGGTTATTCCAATATCTTTTGACGAAATTCTGTGCGTTTAGGCTCTTTGTGAGAACCGATAACCCCCCGATTAGGACGAGAAGTACTGAAATTTTAAGCCTCATTTTGTCATGATCTTAAGACAAGATGAGCTGCAAAAAATGAATGACTGAATAAGTTCACCCTTTCTTTCGCATAAATCCCACCTATCAGCACAAAGATGGTGCATTATTCGCTTTCTTGCTACCCCTTATTTGGGCCTTAACGGGAAAACGAAACGCGCCTATCCTTTCACTAATTGATCATTGGTTTGTGGGGCGAAATGGATTTCGATCACCGTTATTCCCTGCGCCATAAGTTCGGGGTCTTATTGGCAACAGAGGTTGTGAGGGAGCCCGCCGTGCCTTTAGGTTCAGAATTTTCATTTAGCTTATATTCGCTGTTCAAACAACAATGCCGGAAAGGATGTCTGAAAAAGTGATTTTAGTTCCCGTTGATTTTAGCCGAGTTTCAGAAGTATGTGTGAACCATGCATACAGCATAGCCCAAAGAGTTGGAGCTGATATTCACCTCCTGCACTTGGTAGACAAGGAAAAGAATCTAGAGGATGGCCGCACTCGACTAGAGGCTTTCAGTAAAGAAAGACAAGCCATAGAAGGAAGTGGAGTAAAGTTCCACCTATCCGTAGAAATTGGAAACATATTGAAGGCCATTGGCAAGCAAGCCCAAGCGCTAAAGGTGAGCTTGGTTGTAATGGGAACGCATGGTCTTCAAGGGCTAGAATACATCGTAGGAACTCATGCGGTGAGAATAATAGGAACAGCTGACGTTCCCTTTATCATCGTTCAGGAAAAGGATATCTCCAAGAATGGATATGAGAATATCATCGTCCCAATAGAGATTGAAGCAGAGTCCAAACAAAAACTCTCACTGGTTGTGCAGATGGCAAAAACCTTTGATTCCAAAGTGCATCTTGTAATGCCCTATGAAAGCGATGAGTTTCGCAGAAATGCCCAAAAACGGAATCTGAGTTACGCTGTTGGCTTCATGAAAAAAAACGATGTAAGCTGCACTACCACCATTGCTAATCCAGAAAATGACGATATAGATGAGGCCGCATTCCAGCTGATTGAAGAAAAGAAGGGAGATCTTATTGCCATCATGAATTGGCATGAGTCACGAATTTTAGGCGGAATTGGGTCAGATGATACTCAAGACATCATCATCAACAAGGATATGGTCCCTGTACTGGTGATGAATCCCACCTTAGTAGGTGTTTCACACCTTTTTGGTGTGATGATGTGAGAAGCTTTCCAGCTGATTTATTCAGGCGTTTCAAAACGCAAAAAGAGTTTAAACCGTTAACATTAGCACTCTATTGTTACGCCTAGCCAAGCAATAGTAAATAAACAAAACCATTCATCTTAACTTATCTGCTAGCCTTTTATCATTGTTTATATGTGCCATCTGGCAATACCGTTGGAAACATATATTGAGGGTCAGTCAGTAATAAATAGATCGCAGTATCTGTCTTCTGAACTAATGTATTTGTGATTAAATCCCATTCTTGCGCTATTTCACTTTGTCTATTTTCTTGAGCACCAAGCATCGAAGTCAATGCCCAATAGATGTATTCTGTTGCCATGCAATCGTATTCACACGTTCGGTCATCATAAGTGTACCATGCATTCGAAGGGTACCTCTTTGGGGTTTTAGTGTAGTGCCCTCCCCTTGCTATGTCCATGGCATCAGTTAACGAGGTTCCTGCGTTTTCTCCAAATATTGTTGGGTACGCGCTGGCATATCCTGAATGAGTAATCACATGTAATACTTCTTCCACCGCCGCATCAAACTCGCCTGTATGTCCGTTGCTATGCCACGAAGGAATTGATTCATCAGCTCCCAAATCTTGGGCATCAAGATTTATTTGAGATTCTGATTTCCACATAAACAAGGCTGCATTGTTTGAAATTAATGCATCAATGACCATTGAATTATCTACTGTTCCATCCTCATCATTATCTAAATATTGGGCCATTAAGTTTGCCGCATGAAGCAACTTTGAATCCTCAACATCTGCATACGCGTAGATTGGAATTCCAAAAACCTCTACTTTCCTGTTTGTTGCCCTAAATCCAGCATCAGTATGCGCAACAATCGTAAAGTTCGGATCATTCCCTGGTGTTATTTTAGTTGCAATTGCATTTTCGCCTGTTTTGCAGGTGCTAAAAGTCACAAGACTTCCTATGAGCAAGATTAGTGTCCTATTCATGTTTTCTTTGCTTCTTAATTCTTTCTTCCAGTATTTTTTCCTCAACCTTCCTTCCTCACCTACCAATACACAAACTGCTGTTAACGTATTCAATTCTGGTAAATACACTGCGAAGGTGCGCCAAAACCCTCCATGTCTATGCTTTTTACATCCTCAAATTTCACCCTCAGACAAGCCTAAACACTAGTGGTTATACTTACCCTCTTTTGTGCTTCTTTTCAAGAAGGTCTGATTTAACGTGTTTCGGTCTTCTCTGATTTTAGCATTGAAGAGGTTATATGAAAACTGTGCTCATTCTTTTTTGTAGTTGCTCTTCCTCATCATCCTCAATAGAGGTTCCAGGAAATAGCGTAATCGTAAAAAACCCCAAATTCCTCCCCCGAAATAGTGACGAACCAATGCCCTCGTCTGGGGTCTTTGTTCTCTATTGTTGGAAACCATGCTTTTGAAAAGCCTAATTCCTTCTGTCGAAATGCTGATCTGAATGATTCATAAAAAGCTTTATTTATCTCACTCCCAAGACCGGTGTGCACAACAAGAAATGAGCATCTGAATAACTAAAATCCTCCTCAGGACTCCTTATGTCTCCTCCCTTTCTTTTGCGTTTCTGTTGTTCGCAACGCGTCCATCTATGGTTTAGATTTTACCTCTCCAATCTAATTAATCTGTAGTTGCATAACCTGCTCTTCCACGTGCAATGAATGGTGGCTAGTCTGGTGCTAAAGCGATCACATTATCGATGCCTGAGTGACTCTCACTCCAAGAAATCCCGATTGATTCCCTTGAACTTTTTAGCCAAACTTCCTTTTTCCTCACTCCTTGTAAACTCAGGAAGTAACTGAATTTTAGACTGTATTCTTTGATTTTGCTAATGACCAACCACATTGGTTGTAAAGCACTTGCGTTTTACGGCAAGTGCTTTACCTAATATTTGAGGCGATTTTTGAGTTATTCCACTGGGATTAATCCCAGCTGCTGATAAAAAGATAAATTATCCATAAAATCCTGCTCCTGCGCTATTCTTCCGCCTTTCATTTTCACTAGTGTGACACCATCAATATCAACTTCTTTCCCAGAAGCTGGTATTCCGAAAAACACACCTGTATGTGTTCCCTTAAAATTCCAATGTTTAACAATATTATCGCCTTGCCCAAAAACACTCACAAGTGTAAAGGTGATCTCTGAAAATCCAGTTAAATAATTTTGATAGTACTCCTTAAAACCTTCAATCCCCACAACATTGTCAGGTGAAATCAACGTGATGTTTTCATCAAAATAGGTTTCATTAATTTTATCAATTTCTCTTTTATTGATAATGTCATCCCAAACGGTTTCATACATTTCTAAATTTTCCGTTAGTTGGTTTTCTGCTTGTTCCAAAGCAAGATGCTCAGCAGAAGGTTCAATTACAACTTCATTTTCACAGCTTACGATAGAACACGCAAGAAACATGGCTAAGGCTCCACTAAAAATGATCTTGGTGGTTTTCATGATTGAATGTGTTTAAAAAACATTGTCTACTCTATTCGGTTTTCGACTTACCCGTTGTGTTTTTAACTTCCTGCCTTCGGCAACTCTTATGAAAAGAAAAGGACCTCAAACAACAACTCAGTTGACTACTCAGCTGACGAATTTGAATTAAAAATGTCTCTAAATAATTTCCACCTGCCATCTTCTTTTTTCCAAAGAACAATGTACTTTTCTACGGCAACCGCATCCTCTCCCACGAAAAGCGTTAATTCGCCTTCTTCAGCAATTAAGTCCTCTGTTCCGTATACATTTTGGAGTCTTATATCAGCTTTAGTAATGCCTGACTGAATAATATTGCTCATCGCCGTTTGGATGTTAGCTCTTCCTACTACTGATGGCGCTCCTGCACTCATAAACTTCGCATCTACAGTATAGGAATTGGCCAAACCTATGGAATCACCAGCTGCAATCAGTGCCATGAAATTCCTGTTCGCCTCTTCAATTTCTGCCTTAGCTGTTGTTAAATTGAAATTAGCAACCGTGGGCTGCTCCTCTTTTGGCTTTTCTTCACAGCTTTGAAATCCAAGTGCCAAACTGAAAAGCGAAAACACCACCGTCATTCGACCTAGTAGAACTGAAGGTTTCTTCATCATAATAATCCATTTTTAAGTCGCCTCCTTTGTTTGGGCATCGGCTCTCCCATTTTCTAGTAATTGAATTGCTAAACTAGTGAACTAAATACGTTTCTTAAGTAGCACGTTCACACCGCAAAGAACCCTTTCTTCTATGGTGTTGAACTGAACCCTTTAGCTTCGTCTACTCTTCACTCTATGCTTTCTAGCGCACTACTTCTGCCCTTTGCCTATTCAAATTTAATTGGTCACGCTCCGTTTCTTCTACCTCAGAGCATAAGCTTTTGAAGTGCGCTATATAAGCACCCAGAGTTAGACTTGACCGTTCAACTTCAAGCAATTGCCTTCGGTTGTAACCGAAATATAAACTAATTTTCAAGGTTTTTGGTTATCCACTCTTTTGCTTCGTGCCTGTTCCAAAATTGATGGTTCAACAATGGGAAGTCCCACCTCTAGACGAGATCAGGTTTGGCTTCTCTAGAACACGTGTTCCGATTACGAAATTTCAGTTTGAGCGTCTACTGGGAAGATGAAAAGTGGCTTTTTGGGACGTTCACTTATTTCCAAGACCACAAATGTGTAATGTTCAATCCGTTCCCATCTTCACCTGGGTTAGGCTCTAACAAATCATTGTTTGACTGGTGGATATGACCATAACCCAGTCGTAATTTATTTTTATTCTCAAATGTATATTCCGCACCCACTTGAGTAGTCAGGTTAAAGGTGAAGTTGGTCCCCTCAGGAGGAAATTCACTAAACCCGTAGAAGAAGCCTGCTCCATACTCAATAAAGGGGCTTAGTTTTTTTCGCCCAAATAGATGCCACCTATAATACGTGTTAAACCCCATTCCTGCGCCATTTCCCTCTTCATAGATCCATTGTTGATTGTTGATTTCTAAGCCCAAACCAAACCATGGAGTAAGTCTTTTTTCTATTCCAAAATTCTCCATCATCACGGTTCCACCTAGCGTTCCGAATACTCCAGCTCTTGCTTGGTAATAATTCAAATGCGCATTGTCCTTAAAAATAAACTGAGCCAATCCGTATGATATGGTTGCAGCACTCAAAACGCCTATAAAAGTCCTTTGATCCAATAAAATGACTCCACTTTCATCCAGCACAGGAATGCCAGGCCATTGATTGCATTGAGAATAGACATTCATAGAGAAAAAAATCACAAAAGAGAGTCCTATATGTTTCATTGCTCTGTATTGAAAAACTCCGCTCAAATTGATAGAGCCGTGCGCACCAGTTTGCAGTTGATTGATTTTATCGAACCAAATTACGCTTTAAAAAACGCTTGTATGAGTGCACCCAATTTCTGTTTGTTAATTGGTTTTGAAATGTAATCGTTACACCCTGCCCTCATTGCCTTTTCTTTGTCGCCAGATAACGCAAAAGCTGTCTGTGCTATTATAACAACCTCTTTGTTAAATTCCCGAATTCGCCGGGTTGCTTCATATCCATTCAAATCAGGCATTTGAATATCCATCAAAATTAAATCAATGTCCTGATGCTTGCGGCAAATATTTACAGCCTCAATCCCCGTTCTAGCTTCAAAAAATGTTTCACCTTGCCCTTTAACCATATCTAACAAAAGCATTCGTGATGGTTCATCGTCCTCAGCAATTAATATTTTCAAACCAGGCACCCCAGGACTAACTATGCTATCAACTATTTTAGAATCATCATCACTTGTAATATTGGCGTCTTCTTCTGGTTCAGACTTGTATGGAAGAGTAAAATAAAATATTGACCCCTTCCCTTTTTCGCTTTCTACCCAAATTTCTCCTCCAAGCATCTCCACATACGCTTTTGAAATTGAGAGACCCAGCCCCGCTCCTTGAAGTGCCATTTTATCAGAAATATCAGCTTGTATAAAACGCTCAAATATTGGCGCTTGCCTATCCTCAGAAATCCCTATTCCAGTATCTTTCACGTAAAACTCCAGTTCTGGATTTCCGTTTTTTTCTTTAAAACCACACCCTAATTCGATGGTGCCTTGCTCAGTATATTTAATGGCATTTTTAACCAGATTGGTTAGAATAGAGTAGATTTTTTCACTGTCTGATTTTATAACTGCATCTTTCTCAGATAAGTTATTTACCATCAAAAAGTCCATTCCTTTTCCTTCTATCTGGGGGTTAAAAAAGGTCTTTATGAATTCGAGATGGAGCTTAATATTCAACTCCTGAATATTAAGCTCCATTAGTCCAGATTCTATTTTAGAAATACTCACAATATCATTGATAATATTGAGCATTCTTG
>Ga0222668_1000196_pt1 | contig 42348 bp, 37 predicted proteins | sample AntAcemetagen728_FD_179823 | JGI IMG/M metagenome (GOLD analysis project Ga0222668, IMG submission 179823) | Saline water microbial communities from Ace Lake, Antarctica - #728 | ecosystem: Environmental > Aquatic > Non-marine Saline and Alkaline > Saline | place: Antarctica: Ace Lake...
ATATTTACAACTTTACCTTGATGAATTTTGCTACAAACTTAACCGCAGGTACTTTGGAGATAGACTTTTTGATAGACTTGTACTAGCCGTTGCAAAATCTTACTGGTAGGATTACGGGGAATCAAATTATTTAATGTGATTTGGAATAAAGATTGGTTTGCAGGAATGTTTATTTGGAAATGGTATCACAATCATGATAAAAGAGGAGGAGATGGCGATATTGATTTTACACCTCAAAATAAACCTGCAGCAGAAACGATTCAGTTGTTTTGGAAAACAGCAAATTAGTACCCTATTCACTTTTGCTTGTTGGTGATATTTTTAATCGAGGTCTTTTCTATATCTTACTTTCTTGTAATTTTGTTTTTCTAGCGCGTTACTTATGAGCAAAGAATTGATCTTAACGATCTTAGTTGTCTATTTCCTAGTTTTACTGGGCATCTCTTATTTGACCAGCCGAAAGGCAGATAATGAGACGTTTTTTACCGGTAATCGAAATAATAAATGGTATCTCGTAGCCTTCGGAATGATTGGCGCTTCTATGTCGGGCGTGACGTTTATTTCTTTGCCAGGAACAATTGAGAATAGTCACTTTACCTACCTCCAAATGGCTTTGGGTTATATTATTGGCTATGTTATAATCGCTTTTGTTTTATTACCCCTTTATTACCGCTTAAATCTAACCTCCATTTATTCTTATTTAAAAGATCGCTTTGGTCCGATAACCTATAAAATGGGGGCTGGATTTTTTATTGTTTCTCGATTGATTGGAGCATCCTTAAGGATGTATTTGGTTGTGATTGTTTTACAACGATTTGTGTTTGATCAGATGCAAATGCCTTTTGGGATAACCGTTACAATTAGTATACTTCTTATTTGGGTGTATACATTTCGTGGCGGAATCAAAACGATAATTTGGACAGATACCTTGCAGACCTTATTTATGTTGATAGCCTTAGGTTTGAGTATTTATTTCATCTCGGATAGTTTAAGTCTTTCGTTGGATACAATTTATACCTCCATCAAAGACGCAGGTATGGCAGATATTTTTCAAACGACGGACCCTAAAGCAGGAAATTATTGGATTAAAGGAATTCTAGGAGGAATGTTTATCACGTTGGGAATGACAGGTGTGGATCAAGACATGATGCAGAAGAATTTAACTTGCCGAAGTCTGGGTGAAGCCAAAAAGAATATGCTCTCCTTTTCAGTCGTTTTATTTTTTGTGAACGTATTGTTTGTAGTTTTAGGAGGACTTTTATTCTTGTATATTGATGCGCATCCTGAGATTGGTACTATATGGCGTGGTCTTGATGATGCAGGAAAGGGGGATGGGGATTTACTCTTTGCAACCATTGCGTTGAAAGGGACGTTAGGCGTCTCTATTGGAATTTTCTTTTTGTTAGGACTAATCGCCGCGGCATATAGTAGTGCAGATTCGGCTTTGACAGCACTAACCACTTCGTTGGCGATTGATTTTATGAATATTGAACAGTACGACAAGGCCACCCAAGAACGCAAAAGGAGATGGGCCCATGTGATTATGTCTATTGCGCTCTTGCTAACAATCCTAATTTTTAAGGAGGTCAAGAGTGATAAGGTGATTTGGGAACTGTTTAGTGCAGCGAATTATACGTATGGACCATTGCTAGGCTTATTTTTATTTGGTATTTTATCTAAACGACGGGTACAAGATATTTTTACACCTTTTATTTGTTTTGTCGTTCCCGCGATTCTTTTTATAGTCAATAAATATTCGGTTGAATTATTTGATGGATATAGCTTTGGTTCTGAAATGCTTGGGATAAATGCATTCCTAGTAATTTTGTTACTTTGGATTTTTTCGACAGAAAGTGTAAGGTTTAAAGAAAATAATTGACAAATTTGTAAGACCAATTCATCATTAAAGTCAAATTGGGACATAATGACATGTTTTGCCAATTGGTATCAGTCTTGCATTAAGAAGAGGATAGAAAATAAGATTAATAAATAATAACAATACAATTATGGCTTTAGAGATAACAGAAGCAAACTACGAAGAAATTGTAGGAAATTCAAGTTTACCAGTAGTATTAGATTTTTGGGCTGCGTGGTGTGGACCTTGTAAAATGGTAGGACCACTTATTGATGAAATGCACAATGAGTATAATGGACAAGCGATCATTGGAAAAGTTGATGTAGACACTAATCCTGGCATTGCAAGTAAATTTGGGGTAAGAAACATTCCAACTATTGTTTTCCTAAAAGGAGGTGAATTGGTTGATAAATCAGTTGGAGCCGTTCCAAAAGCACAATTGACATCAAAATTAGACGCGATTTTATAATCGTATTCATACTTTTTACAAAACGTCTGTTTATATTTTGTCAGCAGACGTTTTTTTATGCCTTAAAGTCTTTTTTATCGAGGTCTCCGAATGTCTTTTTACCAAAGAGGAAATGCCCAAAAACGATACTCTTACGATAAAGCCCAATGCGCAGAGGTGATCCCTTTATTTGCTTTTCTACTTTTCTTTTCTTTAAAAAAAGAGTCAAGTTTTTATAGTAGGTTATATGTGCATTGAAGACGGCTGCAAAGTGTCTGAATTGAAATTTGACAAGAAAAAGGGAAGCCGCCATCCCATCCAAAATTAGACGTTTGAAAAGCTTAAAGAGCAAAATTCCATCATAATTTTTAGTCAGCATGTACAGGCTGTTTCTAAAATTAAGATACGTTTTACGCGGGTTTTGATAACTTAACGTTCCTCCACCAACATGGTAGATATGTGCATCAGCACAATAATAAATTTTATTGCCACGTGCTTTCAATCGCCAACAAAGATCAATCTCTTCCATGTGTGCAAAAAAGTCTTCATCCAAGCCACCTATTTCATGATATTTCTCTGCACGAATAAAAAGGCATGCTCCAGTCGCCCAAAAAATCTCATGAGATACATTGTATTGACCTTTATCCTCTTCAGTAGATTCAAAGATTCGACCTTGACAAAAAGGATAAAAATCTTTGTCGAGATACCCACCTGCCGCACCAGCGTGTTCGAAGTAGGACTTTTTGTGGAAACTCAATATTTTAGGTTGTACGGCGGCAATCCTCGAATCATTTTCGAGCAGTTGAATGCAAGGTTGAATCCAGTTTTCAGTGACTTCAATGTCTGAATTTAAAAGCACATAATATTCAGCCTCAACTTTTTTAAGCGCGTCATTATATCCTTTTGCAAATCCGCCATTACTTTGGTTTACAATAACGGTTATAGCGGGAAATTTATTGTTAAGAAAAGACAAAGAGTCATCTGTTGAGGCATTGTCAGCCACAATTATTTTAGCTCCCGCCGAATGGGCGATCACAGTTGGAAGGAACTGTTCTAAAAATGCTCTTCCATTATAATTAAGTATGACAACGGCTATTTTATCCATTTTTTATTGGCCGTAAATATAAGAAGTAAAATGTGGGAAACAGGAATTTAGACTAAATTATAGCCTACATTCCTCCTCGATAGAATGTGCCACTATTTCCACCATAATGTACGGATCCTCCAGGATCGTCAACATTTGTATTGGGTGTATCCCTTCGGTGCAAGTCTCCCTCCCATCTAAAGTTCTGCAATTCGCCTTGCATATCTGAGTGAAGGAGGGGATAGTCATTAGTTGCTAGATCAGGATTGTAAAAAACGAAGCGCACGTTAGAACGCTGTCCAATTCGATAATAATGCCAAATTTGATATGGATAGGCACTTGGTTCGTTTGGTCGATCTAAAATAGCATTTGGAGCACCGTATTGAAGGTGAACTCTTCCTCGATCAGCTTCCCAGCCGTATTTGATTTGAGTGCCAAATAATTTCTCAGTATAATAAACTTGTTGTTTATATTTCGACCATGCCATATATGGATCTTGAGGATCGGTTTGTTTCCAATACGCAAAGAAATATTGTTCCATGTAGGTCGTATCATACCCTTTGAGCATGGTTCGAATAATTTCGTATTCGTAGCGTTCACTGATGGGCATTAAACTTCCCAAGAAATAGGGCACAGAGTCGCGAGAAATGGAGTTTTTAAAACTAGGGTCAATTTCGACATCTTTAATAGCGGTAATATCAGTTTGCAAAACGATATTTCTTCGTTGGAAGAAAACTTTCTCTGTAAATAAGGTGTCGTTGTTCTTGTTGATCAAGTCAATGCGTAAATTGTAATCTCCTGAACGCAAATCGCCAATTGGTAAGACTATTATTTGCGGAACAACTTCCGCAGCACTTAATCGTTTAAATTTAAATATGCCCTCAACAGGGGATCCTGATTTGTAGTTTTCCACTGAGTAGGTCATCAAAAATTGCTCATCCTTCTCTAATAGTTGATCGGTATTATAGATTTCTGTATAAAAGGCTATTTTATCCATCTCTGGAGGGAAATAATTCGTGAGATAAGGTAACATGAAATAACCGTTCTTTGTAAAGTTATTTTGCGCATCTGATTTGTGAAGATCTTCAATAAATTCAATATCTGAAAGCATAATTTCAGTTGGTTCTAAGGCTTTAATTTCAATTTCTTGATTTCCTTGAACCTGTTCGCCAGAAATTAAATCTTTGATCACTAGTTCGTACTGGTAAATACCTGTTGGCAATTTATAGCGCTGTACGTCATAAAAATCATCTACGATCGAATCTTTCATTTGGGGAGAATCCAGGACATATTTATCGACTAGTACAATACGGTCATTCGCAGTAAATAAATGCGTGATTTCGACTGAGGCACTTAAATTTCCTAGCTCATCACCTTTGTATTTAAACGAGCCTGAGATGAATTGTAAACTCGCACTTAGATAAGGACCTTGCTCAGGCGTGTGAAACACCTTGTAATTAAAATAAACTTGCGGTTTTGCCAGGGCAGTTAATCCTGCAAAGAGGCACAGAACGGTAAGTAATTTTCTCATGCTAATTGATCTAAAATAATGGTGTCGTATTCATCAAAAAACGAACCTGATTGTAAGTGAAATTAATTCTATGTAAAGATACGGAAATTTTTTTTCAGTTGATTGACATAGTCTTTGAAATCTACTTCTCATTGATTGAACGGTAATTACGGCTTTTTTGTAGCGAAGAATGAATATTGAGGTGAAGGTTTCTTGAAATAAATGCGAATTAAATAAAAAAATAACCGTATCTTTGCCGCGGAGAATTGGCAGAGTGGTCGAATGCGGCAGTCTTGAAAACTGTTGTACCGCAAGGTACCGGGGGTTCGAATCCCTCATTCTCCGCAAAAGAAAACCAACCGGTCGCTAGACAGGTTGGTTTTTTTATTGGATTCAATTGAAGTTCACTTCAAATTGTAGACAGTAAAAAAACCAAAATTATTTCTGCAAGAAATAATTGGTTTCCATGCTTGCAAGGTAACCCCAAACAGGGATCAATTATCACCATCCGAAATGCAATGAAGGAAAGGATTAACCCCTCATTCTCCACAAATCAGTTTTGAGTTTGAGACAGTAAAAAAATAAATACCGTATTTCGACCTAATTTTTAGTAATTGCGATTTTTTTACTTGTTACCCATTGCACATCATTGGGGGTTAAATAATTACATGCATTTTTTTAATCGTATGTTTTAAACCTGATTGGATAGAAATGAATATAAGAATAAAAAGAAAAAGCGAAGGAGCACTGCGATTCCGCAGCCGGGGTCATTATTCATTGAAATGTAAGGCGATTGACATGGCATTGAAGATGCCTTAGAATCTAGATTTAACTACCTACCAACTATATAATAAAACATCCAATTCCAGTAAATTTCCCTAATTTCTAAAGGTGCTTAATCAAATACAATGCTCGCCGAAAAAAAAAGCGAGCAAGTCCTTCAAAAAACCGAAAATCAGTAAGGAATGCGTCTTACTTTCGACAAAGAATAAAAATACACCTTATCTTTACAAAAAACAGTTTTATGAATTGGAATGATGTCATTCGTTACGCAAACAATGGTGCCCCCGCGCCTGTAAAGCGAGTTGAAAAGACGGAAGAGGAATGGAAAGCCTTGCTCACACCCGAGCAATTTCGGATTACTCGTTTAAAGGGAACAGAGCCAGCAGGTTCGGGCGCTTTATGCACCGCTCATGATGCGGGTAAATACAATTGCATCTGTTGCGAAACCCCTTTGTTTGATTCTACTATTAAATTTAATTCAGGTACTGGATGGCCCAGCTTCACAGCACCGATAAATGACAATGCAATTCAATATCATAAAGATACATCCTATGGGATGGTGCGTGTAGAGGTTATGTGCAATTCATGTGATGCCCATTTAGGTCATGTTTTTTCAGACGGACCGCCACCGAGTGGTTTGCGTTATTGTATTAATTCTGAATCTATGTTTCTCCAGAAAGAGGGACAGTAAAAATTTAAATCAAACTATTCAATGAAAGTATTCGCATTTGCAGGAAGTGACAGTAAGCATTCAATTAATAAACAATTGGTAACCTATGCAGCACAGTTGTTAAAAGAGGTTGAAATTGAGGTTGTGGATTTAAATGATATTGATGCACCACTTTATGGGATCGATTATGAGCAAGAGCATGGCTTCCCCAACGATATTTTGAGCTTTGCCGAAAGTATGTCGAATGCCGATCTGATTCTGCTTTCTCTCGCAGAACACAATGGGGCTTATACAGCGGCTTTTAAAAGTTTGTTTGATTGGGTTTCACGCATTCCGGGAAGGAAGATTTTTGATCATAAACCCCTCTTATTAATGGCAACTTCACCCGGTGGTAGAGGAGGAGCAAGTGTTTTGGAAATTGCAACAGCCCGTTTTCCAAGAGATAGTGCACAATTAGTTGGCGTTTTTTCTTTGCCTGACTTCTACGATAATTTTAAGGATGGTGAAATTGTTCATGCAGAAAAGAAGGCAGAATTGATGGGAAAATTGGCCGAAGCTACCAAAATTGTTAAGGGTTAAACCTAAATCGAGTCCAGTTTTATTGACTGAACCGCTTTTAAAATTGTAAATTTGACGAAAAGCGCACGCCATGGATAATTTCAGACAATTGTTAATTGAAACCTATCAAAAAACCAATCAATTCGGACGCTATAAAGGAATGGAATTGACCAAATTTGAGTCGGATGGTATCGCGTATCGCATGGTTGTTAAGGAAGAACATTTGGCAACTCCTACCACGGCGCATGGCGGTGTAATTGCCGGTTATATGGATGGGATTTTGGGATTGGCAGCCCTTTATGTGTCTTCCGAAAATGCCAATCTTGTTTCAACGGTCGAATTTAAAATTAATTTTTTAACCCCTGTCTTTTTAGGAGATGTCTTAATTGGCGAAGGAACGGTAATTTCAAAAGGAAATCGCATCATTGTCACGCAAGGCAAAATCCACAAAGAAGGTTCGGGTGAGCAGGTTGCAATTGCAATGGGCACATTCAATGCCTATCCCTATGAAAAAAGTGGAATGACTTTCGAATCCATCCATAAGATCTAAAATTCGGGAAGATTAACCAATTGGACCCTGTTGCCTTCCGATAAAAAAGATTAAATTTGCAAAAAAAATACACGCACAAATGATCCAAATTTCAGATAGGGTTAACAACCTCGCAGAATCAGAAACATTAGCCATGGCCTCTCGCAGTAGAGAATTAAAGTTGGCGGGTAAAGATATTATTTCACTCAGTTTAGGAGAGCCTGATTTTGACACGCCTGACTTTATTAAGGATGCCGCAAAGCAAGGAATCGACGAAAATTATTCGAAATACATGCCGGTTCCCGGTTATTTGGATTTGCGTGAATCGATTTGTGCGAAGTTTAAACGGGACAATGGGTTAACCTATACACCGGATCAAATTGTCGTTTCCACTGGGGCAAAACAAAGTTTAATTAATGTGATTTTGAGTTTGGTCAATCCTGGAGATGAAGTCATCATTCCTGCGCCTTACTGGGTTTCTTATATTGAACAAGTGCGCATGGCGGGCGGAATTCCCGTGGTGATTGAAACGAGCATTGAGCAAGATTTTAAAGTGACAGGCGCTCAGTTAAAAGCGGCACTTACACCCAAGTCGAAATTGATGATTTTCAGCAATCCGTGTAATCCAACAGGATCTGCTTATACAAAAGAAGAACTTGCAGATGTAGCCGCGGTGGTTGCAGCAACTGAGAACTTTTATGTGATTTCAGATGAAATTTACGAACATATTATTTTTGAGGGTAAAAATGTGAGTTTTGCAACTTTTCCTGGTGTTTACGATAAAACGATTACGGTAAATGGCGTTTCAAAGGCCTTTGCAATGACGGGTTGGAGAGTGGGGTATATTGGAGCGCCAAAAGCGATTGCTGCGGCGTGTACAAAAATTCAAGGGCAATATACTTCGGGAACAGGATCAATCAGTCAACGTGCAACGAAAGCGGCGGTTGAAGCAGATCCGAGTCAAATTCAATACATGGTAGACGCTTTTAAAACACGTCGTGATCTTGTGCTTGGCTTGTTAAATGAAATTGAAGGGGTTAAAACAAATACACCAACTGGTGCATTCTATGTTTTTCCTGATTTTTCAAGTTTCTTTGGCAAATCGTATAATGGACGCTTGATTGCGAATGCTACTGATTTATCCATGTATTTATTGGACGAAGCGCTTGTTGCTCTGGTAACTGGTGATGCTTTTGGAGATCCTAAATGTTTACGTCTTTCTTATGCAACTTCGTCGGATATCTTAACTGAAGCCATCTCGAGACTAAAAATTGCTCTTGCTAAATTGAACTAATGGTTGATTTAAAAAACGTATTTGAAGAGTTTAGCAATAAGAAGATAATTATTGTTGGTGATGTAATGATTGATACCTATCTCAATGGTGCTGTCAATCGTATTTCACCTGAGGCACCTGTTCCAATTGTTCAATTTAAGTCGCGCGAACACCGTTTAGGTGGGGCGGCAAATGTGGCTTTAAATATCAAAGCACTAGGTGCACAGCCTTTTATTTGTTCCATTATTGGTAAGGATGAAGACGGTGAATTATTTCAACGTTTAATCAATGAAAGCAATTTGTCCTCACGCGGTGTATTGTCTTCTGACGAGCGTGTCACTACTGTCAAGACACGTGTCATTGGCAATAATCAACAATTGTTGCGTATCGATCATGAACGTACGAATCCAATTAATTCACTTGCTGAATTTGCCTTAATTGAACGGGTGAAAGAAGTGGCTGAAAAAGAGCAAGTAGATGCCATCATTTTTCAAGATTATAATAAAGGCATTCTTACCGAAAATGTAATCGCTTCGTTGATTGAATTTGCGAACGAAAAAAATATTATTACAACAGTTGATCCCAAAAAGGAGAACTTTTTTAGCTATTCGAATGTTACTCTATTTAAACCGAATTTAAAAGAATTAAAAGAGGGAGTTGGTCTGACATTTGACATGACAGATCGCGAAACGTTTTTTGAAGCAGTGGGTAGATTGAATGAGAAAATAGCTCCAACATATACCTTTATTACACTGTCAGAGCATGGTGTTTATATGGGGCAAAAAGAGGAGCATTTATTCATTCCTGCACACTTGCGTGTTATTGCAGATGTGTCGGGTGCAGGTGATACGGTTATTAGTGTAGCGACCTTATGTTTGACATGCAATTTGGAAGCGAAATGGGTGGCTGAAATCGCCAACTTGGCCGGTGGTTTGGTTTGCGAAAAAATTGGAGTAACTACCGTGGATAAGGAACAGTTGATGAGCGAAGTGTTGGCGCTATAAGTGATTGAATGATTTAAAATTAGAGTTTTGGGGACAAAAGTTAAGCCGTACAATAAGGCAAACGCAAGTAAAAAAGAAGAAGTTGAAGAGATGTTTGACAATATCTCTGGTCGATATGATTTTTTAAATCATTTTCTGTCTTTGGGTATTGACAAACTTTGGCGAAAAAAAGCAGTCAAAATTTTAAAACCGTTCAATCCAAAAGTCTTAATGGACATGGCGACAGGAACGGGTGATTTTGCAATCGAAGCCTTGAAATTAAATCCCGAACGCATTGTTGGGGTCGATTTGTCGAATGGTATGCTGGAAGTCGGTCGCAAAAAGATGGTGAAACGAAAAGTAAACCATATCATAGAGATGGTTCAAGGCGATTCTGAAAATTTAAGTTTTGAAGACAATACATTTGATGCTTATACGGTTGGATTCGGCGTACGGAATTTTCAAAATTTAGATGGCGGTTTAACTGAAATGCTGCGTGTTTTAAAACCGAATGGGGTCGGTTTAATTCTTGAGTTTTCGAAACCTAAAAAATTCCCTGTAAAGCAATACTTTAAATTCCATTCTAAATTTATCATTCCTACATTTGGTAGATTGATTTCGAAGGATAAGGCGGCCTATTCTTATTTGCCCGAATCGGTAGCCGCTTTTCCAGAAGGTAAAGCATTTGTAGACATCATGACTAGTGTTGGCTATAAAGACGTCAAAGCGAAGATCGTTGGAGGTGGAATTGCAACTATTTACTACGGAATCAAATAGAGGTGTATACTAAAATCAATTCGCAATCGTTCTAAATTGCACGTGAGGATAAAAAATGTCATATTTTTTTGCTTGATATGTCTTGCAAATGTTGTTTTTTCACAGCGTTCAGGGAAAAACTATCCCGATTTTGAACACCGTAAATTTCATTTTGGCACCATGCTCGGTGGTACATCAACAAATTATCGATATGACCTGAAGACGAATTTTGGGTCGATTGATTCGGTATATCAGATCAATATTAATGCAGGCCCAGGATTTGCAATTCATTTGCCAATTGTATCGTGGAATATTTCCTCGACCTTTCAGATAAGAACTGTCCCATCCTTGTCATTTCATGATACGCAATTTGAATATTTATATTGGAGGTTAGGAAGGTCGAGGACGAGAGTAACACGAACGCAACCAACTATGCTCAATTTTCCGGTATTGATTAAATTAAATACCAAGCGCATCAATAATTTTGCAGCATACGCCATTACAGGCCTTTCCTATAGTTATGATTTGGCCAGCCAAGCGGATGTTGATCAATCCTTGGGCGATCCTATTGTAAAATTGAAAAAAAGTGATTATGCTTATCATGTTGGAGGAGGTTTTGATTTCTTTCTACAGTATTTTAAATTTGGTGTCGAAATTAAAGTCTCCAATGGTATGCGGAATTTGCTCATTCAGGATGAAACGTTTTTTTCTTCGCCACTTCAAAGTTTAAAGTCTCAAACATGGTGGTTTTCCATTACCTTTGAAGGATAAATGGTTAAAACAGTAGATCTTCGAATTGCCTCTAACTTTATCCACAATGATGATTATATTATCGCTCGCATTGTTGAGGAATTAAATATTCGTGTGGATGATATCTCGCATTTGGAATTGATTAAACGATCAATTGATGCACGGAAAAAACCTGTTAAGTACAATTTGCGCTATGAGGTCTATATCAACGAAAGTTTTGAGCGTATTACTTCTTTTTTTAAGGCGCAAGATGTGCACAAGGCTCAGTCGGTTTGCATTATCGGTTCGGGACCAGCCGGTTTATTTGCTGCCTTAAATGCCATTGAACGCGGATTGAAACCCATTGTTTTTGAACGCGGAAAAGATGTACGTGCACGCCGACGCGATTTGGCAAAAATTCACAAAGAGCATCTTGTTGATAGTGATTCAAATTATTGTTTTGGTGAAGGCGGAGCAGGAACGTATTCGGATGGCAAACTCTATACGCGCTCTAAAAAAAGAGGCGATTTAAAAAAGGTTTTGGAGTGGTTTGTGCACTTCGGTGCCGATCATTCTATATTGGTAGATGCGCACCCACATATCGGAACGAATAAATTGCCGAAGATCATTGAAGCCATACGCGAAGAAATTATTCGCTGTGGGGGAGAAGTTAGATTTGGCGAAAAAGTCACGGATTTTAAAATAGAAAACCAACACATTCAGGCGATTCAAATCAATGATGCGCAGTGGTTTCTATTTGAGGATGTAATTCTGGCAACCGGTCATTCAGCGCGTGATATTTTTGAACTTTTACACCTCAGAGGCGTTAAAATTGAAGCCAAACCTTTTGCAATTGGCGTGCGCATAGAGCATCCGCAAGAGTTAATTGATTCAATCCAATATCATGGTGAATTGAGTGGAGATGATTTACCCCCTGCATCCTATTCGCTTGTGACGCAAGTAGACGGTATGGGTGTGTATTCATTTTGTATGTGTCCCGGCGGAATTATTGCGCCGTGTGCAACCGCTCCTGGTGAGGTGGTAACCAATGGTTGGTCGCCTTCTAAACGCAATAATCCCTATGCTAATTCGGGAATGGTGGTGCAAGTAGAGCCAAAAGATTTGCCCAATTATCATCCTGCAGATCCTTTCGTAAGCTTAAACTTTCAAAAGATGGTGGAGCAAAAATGTTGGGAAGCTGCGGGTAAAACACAAGCCGTGCCCGCTCAACGTTTAATGGATTTTATTGATGGAAAAGTGTCAGCATCATTGCCCACAACCTCTTATCAACCGGGTTTAGTTTCACTAGATTTAAACGTTGTCCTGCCTCCCATGCTTGCCAAACGCCTGAAAAAAGCCTTCATTGATTTCGGTAAAAAAATGAACGGCTTCATGACAAATGCTGCTGTTTTACATGCCCCCGAATCGCGAACTTCATCCCCCGTTAAAATTCCGCGCAATACGGACACCTTAGAGCACGAAGAAATTGCAGGTTTGTATCCTTGCGGCGAAGGAGCAGGTTACGCGGGTGGAATCATCTCTGCCGCCATTGACGGCATGCGTTGTGTGGATAAAATTGCAGATAAGTTGAAGGGGTGTTGATCTCCTTTTAGCATTAATTGGTTTTAATGTCGTTTTTTTTTCAATTCCCTCTATCCGTTTAAACACCTATTTTATCTGTTTTTATACCTGTAAAAATCTGAAAATCAATTGATTTATTAAAAATAAACTGGTTTTTATTTGCTCAATTCGTTTTTTATTTATTCATTTCGCATCAGTAAGGTTGATAAGATTCAGGACCCAAAACAAACCCACTTGTTTTAGAACTTACTTTTTAAATTGTTAAACAAAACTTATTTTCTGATGAAAAAACTAATTTTTTTAATTGGGCTTTGCAGCGTGCTCCAGACCCAAGCACAATTGACGAATACGGTTCCAGCATCTGGTCCTGTCGGAATAGGCACAGCAAGTCCTGTTCCGGGTAATCAATTAACGGTGAATGGAAATGCCAAAATGATTGGAAGCATTGAGATCTCCGGTAATAGTATAATTGCTGGGCAAACGGTGATGAACACTATTGTGAGGATGCCAGGTCTTGCTTCTTATGCAGGCGCTCTAAATGAATTTGAAGTTTTGGTGACAGATGAATTTGGAAATATCACCCGCACCAACCTTCTAACCCTTGTTAACGGCCTTTCAAGTCTGCCTGTTGGATTAGATCATTGTTCTGCGGCAATTGTAGCTGCTCCGCATTGGTTTAGCGCACCGAGCAAATTGTTTTCTGCTTGTCCTGATATTTTTGTGGGGGTTGGCACTGCTAATCCTGAGTACTTGCTCCATGTGGAAGGCACAAGTTTTCAAATGAGGATGATTGTCGGTAATGCCTCAAGCCCAGCTGAAGGATTGATAAATGGTTTCACTGAAAGTCCATCTCAACATTTAATGCAATTGGGTAAAAAAGTAGGTGATGGAGCCGCTCTAATTAACCTTTTGATAAAAAATGATGGCTCCACAATACTCACTAACGTGGGAAGTTCGGTTAGTTTAACCCTAAACAATGGTACAGGTCATGCAATTGTTGTTAATAATAGTAGTGGAGATAAAATTTTTCAACTGGAGGATTACGGATTAATCAGAGGACGAAAAATGAAGTTGGATCAAGAAACTTGGGCAGACTATGTTTTTGATCCGAATTATAAACTGCTTTCATTGGAAAAAACAAAAGAATATATTGCTAAATATGCTCATCTACCAAATGTTCCGAAAGAAAATGAAATTCAGATGAATGGTTTAGATATTGGTGAAATGATGAAAATTCAAATGGAGAAAATTGAAGAATTGACATTGCATATCATTGAAATGAATGAGCGAGTAAAAATACTTGAAGAGGAAAATAGAAGTTTGAAAAGCACGAATAATTAGCGATTATGAAAAAGATTTTATTTTTGATTGTTTCTGTTTTATCCTATTTTTATTCCTTCTCTCAACTGACTGTAGATGAAATTACTCCCGAAACAGCTAGTGATATTATTGCGGGATCAGGTGTAACAATAACCAGTGTCTCATATTCTGGTGGAGATAATCAACTCGGTTCATTTTCGGGTGGGAGCGACATTTTTGGTATTGAAAGCGGTGTTGTTATAGCTACTGGAAATGTAGCATTAGCCGGAACAGGAAATGGTGGTACTGCAGAATCTATGCCCGCAGACGGTTCGGGTTATTCAACTCCACTAGGTGCAGAACATCCAAGCTTTACATTTTATGATGGGGTGCAGTTAGTTATTAACTTCACAGCAACTTCAACAACGGTGCAATTTGATATAGTATTTGCATCAGATGAATATTTAGAAGAAGTTGGGGCTGACTTTAATGATGTGATGGGCGTTTATATGGATGGGCCTGGGATGGACGAGTTGTATGCCGGATATGAAAATGTTTCGCTTGTGCCTGGCACCACCGATTTTGTTTCAATTAATTCGGTTAATGATGAAACGAATAGTACTTGGTATATCAATAATCCTCCGGGGAATGTGCTTGACCCTGCTCCCTATCCAATAACTTATGATGGTTTTACACAAAAAATGACGATTATTGTTCCTGGATTGATCTGTGGAGAAAACTATAGGATGAATTTTTCTATTGCAGATGTTGCCGACGAGTATAAAGATGCTGCCTTATTTATTGGTGCAAATTCAATTCAATCTAATTTTATTGTTGGCGAAATTGCCATAGTTGATGATTCTCCTTTTTGCGAAGGAGATGAATTTACGGCGAGCATAACCTACAACCCCACTTGGGATTATACTTGGAGTTCAGGAGAAAGTGGTTACGGTGTAAATTCTGTGATACGCACGGCTGTGTTTGGTACAGATGAAATTTCTGTAATTATTGAAGATGGAGACGGCTGCATTGCCGAAAGAACGGCAGAAGCTATTGTGCATTCAAGTGATAATGTTGCGCCGTGGTTGACTAATTCTGAATTTACCTACTTCGTGGACCCACACGAAACATTGTGTTTTGGTATTTATTCTGCTGATTATTTTAGTGAACTAGTCGAAATATCATACTCAGATCTATCGTCTGGAATAGAATCTGAAAATTTCACAGCATTAGGCATCATTCCAGAAGTTAACCACGAAAGCATCTTGTTCTGTTGGACACCAACCGAATTGCATTACGGCGAAAATCATTTCACAATAAATTTAAGTGACAATAATGCGTGCGGAGAGTTAACCAATACTTATACCTTTACAATTATTGTAACCTGCCCATTATGTCCAACCTGTGTTTATTACGAGAATAGAACTCCTGAACTTGACCCTCTGCCAGCATTAACAGAAGCCGCAAAGTGTATTGAGGCGGGGCTTTCTGATCCTGTTATTGTGGGGGATGATCCTGTTGAATTTAGAGCAGGTGAATACATTGAACTTGGGGAGTTCTTCGCAGATGGTCCTTTCTTTGCACAAATAACAGGTGAAACATGTATAGATGAATGCACGAATTGTTGTGATTATTGGGACGGTTTTTCGTACGATCCAATGCTTACTTCATTTGCACCAGACGGTGATGGTGCAGCTGAATATTGGTTTTTAAATGATTATTCAAATTCTTATTGCGCATTCAATGCAACGGGTTACGAAATTTGGGTTAGTAATAATTGGACTAAAGAAGATGCATTTTATTATCGAGAGCAACTCGAGAATTATTGTTGCCCGTTTTGGGCCGCAAATGACGAAACAGGATTGAATCATACTGTTATTAATTGGGATGGTAGCAGGGATGACGGCGATTTTTGTGAAAACTTTACATACAAAGTTACAGTTGTTTTATATGCCTGCAACGGAGAAACTTTGGAAATAACACAGGAGGTCACCAAACTCGCTGACGAATGGTTGATGCCAATGCATGATTCAACTTATTTAGAACAGGCCTATGGCACACCAAATACAGAAGAGATCGAAGACGAACCACTATTTTTCATTTATCCGTCCCCAACGAGCGACATTTTGAATGTTACCATTGGCCGAATACCAAACGGATACACTAAAATTTACGTTTATGATATTAATTCACGAATTTGTTTAACTTCAGATTTAGAATCAACGAGTAATCAACTAGATGTTTCAATGTTGGCTCCTGGGGTTTATACCATATTGTTGGTTGATGATGATATAACGAAACAATTAAAATTTATTAAGCAATGAAAATAGTGTTTACGATTTGTGCCATTATAATTTTAGTTGCAGGAATTACTTGTTGCAAAAAGGAAATAATTCCTACTGAACCGCCGTATATTGAGCAATGGTGGGATGAGTATTATGGAACCTATACGGTTTTTGATACAATGAATGATTTAACATATCAAATGGAGATCAAACAAATGGAACGGTATTTTGATGGTAAATATTTTAAAGATAGTATTGAAGTTGTAAATTTTTCAAATCGATTTAATATTAAAATTGCATCCCCTGGTTTTATGGCAAATACACTTAGTTTGGGTGTTCATCATCCTGCGATTGACCATTTTGGTTTAAATTGGGCACTATTTGGTACGCATTATTGGAATGATTCATATGATACCTTAAAGTTGTTTTATACCCTATCAAACATAGCCTTTTACGCTGAAGATGGAGTACCCTATTACGCTGTAGAATCAACGGATTTGGCTGTTAAAATTGAATAAAGATGAACTTTTTACGATTTATAATTTTGATAACGCTACTAATTAATTTGGGGTGCGTTAAAAACAAACCTGAGCAGTTTATTTTAGGTCAATGGGAGGTGGTAACTATAAATTCTGAAAGAAAGACCGAATCAAATACGCAAATTTTTGAATATTTTAAAAATGACGTGTCTTATTTTAAAGAAATAACCTTTTACAAAGATTCCTTGGTCTACATTAATTACCTGCATATCCAACCCATATTGGGCACCTATTCTTTAAGGGAATCTATCATTGATGCTTACGATTTTCAGATTGCTATTGAGCATAAAAATATTAACGATACGATATATCCCCAAAAATTTGATTTCAGTGAAAATAGCTTTTTTATAAAAAAACTTACGCGTAACAGGCTGGTATTGGAACTAGTTTTCGGGAATCCTGATGGCATTTATGAAGATTTTTATATAGAATTCAAAAAGACAGGCAAATTTGAGTAAAAGCTTTGAATCAACGAGTAATCAACTAGATGTTTCAATGTTGGCAACTGGCGTTTACACCATTGTATGGATAGATGAAAATTTTACGAAACAATTAAAATTTGTAAAGAAATGAAAATGTTAGTACAATGAAAAAGATAAGCCTAATTTTATTGATGGTATGCGTTTTACTCTCCTGCAAAAAGAAGACCTATATCACCATTCAAGCCGAAAATTATATCACGGGCGAAGGATCTGATTATGCAGGCGCTAACTATTATGTGGTTGAAAGTTATACGCCTCTATTTGAAGTGAAATCCAAACAAGTGGCAACCGGAACATTAGATGAAAATGGCCATGCAGCCATTGAAATAAGAGCAAATGTTAATAGAAAATACAAAATTAGTTTAACCCAACCGGATAATGTTTGTTATACGGCATTCCGCAATTACCAAAGTTTAGATGAAGGAGGAGATAATGTTATTAATTTTAAATATGGTACGTGTGGGTATGCTAAAATACCGTTTGAAAATGTTAATTGTGTCAGTGATACTGATAAGTTTCAATTCACTTATTTCAATTCAATAGATCCAAACATATTTATATATAGAACTGTAGCAATTTCTGGTGCAGCTGATGATTACAACTGGAATGATGAGGTTTTTTATTTGCAAGGATGTCAAATCAATATTGGTAATAATACTGCCGTACCTGCTGGACCATACATTGTTGATTGGCGTGTAATCCGAGGCACAGACACAACCTACGGCACAGATACTTTTTATGTCAACGAAAACGATACTACCGTATATTTGCTTGAGTATTAAAAATGACAAAGACAACATTCATATTATTAGTCACACTTGCCTTATTCTCCTGCAAAAAAAAGACCTATATCACCATTCAAGCCGAAAATTATATCACCGGCGAAGGATCCGATTATGCCGGCGCCACCTATTATGTGGTTGAAAGTTATACGCCTCTATTTGAAGTTAAATCTAAACAGGTTGCAACCGGGACATTAGATGAAAATGGCCATGCAGCATTTGAAATAAGAGCAAATGTTAATAGAAAATACAAAATTAGTCTCACCCAACCGGACAATGTTTGTTATACGGCATTCCGCAATTATCAAAGTTTAGATGAAGGAGGGGATAATGTTTTTAATTTTAAATATGGTACGTGTGGTTATGCTAGAATACCACTTGATAACATCAATTGTATTGATGAAACGGATAATCTTCATTATACCTTTTACTCTGAGCTAGATCCTGATATTTATATATTTAGACCATATATTGGTGGGGCTGCGGATGATTATCATTGGAATAATGAAGTTTCTTTTGCTGGAGGCTGTGTTTCACGAGCTGGACGCAACGACCCAGTCCCTATTGGACCCTACACCCTTGATTGGCGTGTAATCCGAGGCACAGACACAACCTACGGCACAGATACTTTTTATGTAAACGAAAACGATACCACCGTATATTTGCTTGAATATTAACATGAAAAAAACAACATTTATATTATTAGTAATACTTGGTTTGGCGCAGCGGTGCAACCACTGCGCAGCGGGTAACAATTAGATACATTAACCCTTCAAAATCAAGTGACGAGTTTTGAATTATCAACACCACTTGTAACATTTTAAGCTTAAATTTGTCTTACAGATGAATCATCCAACATGTTAAAAAAAATTACCCTAACTGCGGCAATCCTTTTCACATTGTTCCAATCGAATGGACAAGTGATTACGATTGATTCGGTCTATCAACATAATTTATTCAGTGTTTCCTTGCGAAATGGTTTCAATAAAGCAATATTCGAACCTGTCAATGAACCCGTATTGTTCGAATCAAAATGGAGCCCAATTCCTTCAATAAATTTTGATTATCAATGGAATGTTCACCCTGCAATTGGAATATCATTAAATGCCGGTTTTGGGTTTATGCCCTTTCGTTTTTCGTTTGGTGGATTTGCAATCAGTTCAAGTTATCCTATTTATGGACGATTTTTACCAGGAATAAATTATCACAAATCCATCAATGATCGCACCATGTTGAATACAACTTTAAGAGGAGGAATATTACAAATTGGATCCTCATCAATGGGCTTTGGATTTCAGGATTCGACCGAGCTTACATACAAATACATTGGTAATAATTTAAACGGAGCAGTTAGCGCGGAAGCAGGGCTGTATTATTTGCTTAGAAATAATGACCTGATAGGCTTCTCGACTTCTTTTGAATATGTGATGCGTCCCATTGCACAAGGCTCTTATTTTCAAGGCTCTAATAATGCACAAGGGAAAATCGTTAATAAAGGACATAATATTGGAATTAGTTTAACCTATACCTTTAGCAAATTCAATAAAAGGCAACAATTCAATGCTCTAAAAATGAATACCAATTTATCAAAAAAGGACGCTAAAAAAGAATTCCACAAAGTAAGACGTTTCATTGATCCTGCATCTATTTTCGTAGGAGTGGGAGGGACGTTTTTTGGATTACATGCCGCTGTAACCGACCCAAACAATTTTTATAATTCTAATTGGAATTTGGGCGCAGGATTTAATGCAATCGTTGAAAAAGGAATTACAAAAAACTATTTTGTTGAAATGAGTGGCGAGGCAGTTGAATATAATCATGGTATTAGAGGGGGAAATTTATATAATAATTTCGGTTACAGCATGTATTGGGTGGGGCGTGTTTCTTTCGGAGGGGGAAAGCGTTTTATTTTGAAAGAAAGTAATCGTAATATCTTCAATGTGCATGCGGGATTATCTATCAATTATACAACAAGAAGGGTTGGTCAAAATGCTAATTTCAGTCTAATAGCTGGAGAAGAATCTGAAAATTACTTCGAATTAATTGGCAGTGAAGAATATAGGAGACAAATCTTTCCTTCGATTTACGCTGCAATTGAAAAAGATTTTAAATTGTCTAGGATACTGTATTTTTCGCTCAAGTATAAATTTGATTGCGGATTCATGGACGTTTACAATTTCAAAATGGATTATAGATTTGATGAATCTTCGCCTTTTTATAATGCAATTTCAACCGTGAACGGAACCACACAAGGATTGTCAATTGGATTTAAATTCAAATATTAATGATTGTTTGCTTTCGCACTAAATATCCTTCGCCCAACCTAAAATTTCGCGGACGTGTCCGACCACTGGCGGATATTTATCCGCCTTTTTCCCTAACCCTCGCGTGAGCAACATGCAGGGTTTAGTGCGCAGCACCGAGCGGCAGCGAGCCCGAAATACTGCGACCCAAAGCGATCCCGTGCATACGGGAGAGCGTTTGGGGCACGCCCAAATGATATCCTACCAATTAATGGAAGTTGTGCGGATGATATTTTTTTAAATGCTGATAATTGTCAGTTTTAGATTGCGGCGTTTTAATATCTTGATTCCGCTAAACTTAAACTATGCCATTTAATCGCAACCATCATCATGTGCTCGGCGAAATTCGTCCGCGTTTTAATTTGCTCACAACCTATACGGAGGAGGAGATTTTTGATTTGTTGGATGAGCAAATGCAAAGCGATCCAACGGTAATTGGCAGGCGCGTGTATGGCTTGTATTATTTGGATATTCGAAAAGATCAACGTCATTTTTGGTCGCCCGAATTGCGTGTTTCGCCCGAAAAAAATGAGGCGGGTGAAGGAACGTTTATTCGCTGCGTTATTGGTCCGAGACACAGTGTTTGGCTCCTCTTTATTTTTATTTACGGGTTTCTTTCGGTGGTTTCGCTCTTTGGGGGGATGTATGGTTTGGCACAGTGGAATATGGGACATGCGACGGGTTGGGTTTGGTGTTTTCCGATTACTTTTTTTTTAATTGCCTGTGTTTTTTTAACGGCAAAATTGGGGCAGCGAACAGGGCGGGATCAAACCTTGCATTTGGTTAGTGTAGTTTATCATGCGCTGAAAGAGAGAGAAATTACTCGGAAATAGGAAAGATTTTTTTTGATCAGAATCGTGCCAATTTTAGCCGATCTAAAGTAAGATAGGCTAAAGTGATTCTTGCCCTTTTTTATTGAGCACAACTCTTAATGCTTATTCTAATTTTTAGGCAAGATAGGCGATTTCATTTACACCCAATTCTAAAACGATATTGTCCTTTAAAGTAGTTGATATATTAATGCCAACAAAATCGGCCTGAACGGGATAACGCCTATGTGTTCGATTGACCAATGTCGCCACTTTCAATACGTTAATTTTATTGTCTAAAATTCGTTTTACAGCATGAATCATGGTGCGACCTGAATTGATAACATCATCAAAAATAATAATGGTGCTTTGCGATAAATCATGATCGTCAATCGACAAATTGATAGGGAAGTCATTCGGATTGTCCTTGTTGATCGTCACCTCGAATAATTTTATTTGCTGATCAGAAATTTCATTGAGTTTAGAAACAATGCGCTCTGCTAATAAAAATCCATTTCCAGCAATGCCTCCAACGAAAATTTCTTTCTCTTCGAAAGTATTCTCTAAAATTTCATAAGCAATGCGCTCAATCTTCTGTTTTATTTGGGCTTGATTTAATACTATGGATTTATCGTTCATTGCGCGTTAGGCCTTAAGGTTTGTAAATTCATTTTCAAAGATATAAACTCTTCGCCTCAATTGATGTAATCTATTTAAAAAAAAGACGAATTGTAGCAATCAATTTTCAAATAGGCCCGTATGTGGAAAAGATTAGGATTTTGTTAATGAATTAATAGATTATTCTCCGTAATTTTGACCGCAATTTAACAGCAAAATCTCATTATGCCGAAAGATAATAGCATCAAATCCATCTTAATTATAGGAAGTGGACCAATCGTGATTGGTCAAGCGTGTGAATTCGATTATTCAGGTTCCCAAGCTGCGCGATCTTTAAGAGAAGAGGGGATAGAAGTGACTCTAATCAATAGCAATCCTGCAACGATTATGACGGATCCAGTGATGGCCGATCATATTTATTTGAAACCGTTGGAAGTTGCTTCAATCATTGAAATTTTAGAAAAGCACAAGATTGATGCGGTTCTTCCTACAATGGGAGGTCAAACAGCGCTCAACTTGGCGATTAAATGTGATGAGCAAGGTGTTTGGGAAAAATACGGTGTAAGAATTATAGGTGTAGATATTGACGCAATTGAAATTACTGAAAACCGAGAGGCCTTTAGAAATTTGATGGAGGAAATAGGGATTCCTATGGCACCTCAATCAACAGCTAAATCCTTCTTAGAAGGAAAAGGGATTGCGCAAAATTATGGTTTCCCACTCTGTATTCGTGCTTCATACACCTTAGGCGGAACAGGAGCGGCAGTTGTGTATGAAGAAGAAGAATTTGACAAGCTTTTAACGCGTGGTTTGCATTTGTCACCCATTCATGAGGTGATGATTGACAAAGCGTTGATGGGTTGGAAAGAATATGAATTAGAATTATTAAGAGATGCCAATGACAATGTTGTAATTGTCTGTTCGATCGAAAACTTTGATCCACTTGGCATTCACACGGGCGATTCAATTACAGTAGCGCCGGCTATGACCTTGTCAGACACAACATTCCAACGGATGCGTGACATGGCGATTAAAATGATGCGTGCAATTGGGAATTTTGCGGGAGGCTGTAATGTTCAGTTCGCCGTAAGTCCGGATGAAAATGAGGATATCATTGCGATTGAAATTAATCCACGTGTATCACGCTCTTCGGCGCTTGCGTCAAAAGCAACCGGTTATCCAATTGCGAAAATTGCTTCTAAATTGGCAATTGGCTATCATTTAGATGAATTAAAGAATCAAATTACAAAAACAACTTCGGCTCTTTTCGAACCAACATTGGATTATGTGATTGTGAAGATTCCGCGTTGGAACTTCTCTAAATTTGCAGGGGCTGATGACAAATTGGGTCTACAAATGAAGTCGGTTGGTGAGGTGATGGCGATTGGACGCAGTTTTCAAGAAGCGCTTCAAAAAGCTTGTCAGTCATTGGAAATTGGAAGAAACGGATTAGGTGCTGATGGACGCGAGTTAACGGATCAGAATAAAATCTTAAAAAGTCTTGAGAAACCGAGTTGGGATCGCTTATTTCATATCTATGATGCTATGAAATTGGGTATTCCTTTTAAAACGATTCACGAAAAAACGAAAATTGATAAGTGGTTTTTACGTCAGATTGAGGAATTGGTTTTGCTTGAAAAACAAATTCAAAAACACAGCATTCATTCAATATCGCATGAGATTTTATTTGATGCGAAACAAAAAGGGTATGCCGATCGTCAAATTGCACACTTGTTGAGATGTTTGGAATCTGAAGTTTTTACAAAACGGAATGATTTAGGAATCAATCGTGTATACAAATTGGTTGATACATGTGCGGCTGAATTTGCTGCTGCAACACCTTATTACTACTCAACATTTGAACAAGAAAATGAGTCGGTTGTCACGGATAAGAAGAAGATTGTTGTCTTAGGTTCAGGACCGAACCGAATTGGGCAAGGAATAGAATTTGATTATTCATGTGTGCACGGCGTTTTAGCTGCGCAGGAATGTGGCTATGAAACCATCATGATTAACTGTAATCCAGAAACGGTATCTACCGATTTTGATACGGCGGATAAATTGTATTTTGAACCTGTTTTTTGGGAACATATTTACGATATTATTTTGCACGAAAAGCCGGTGGGGGTAATCGTACAATTGGGGGGGCAAACGGCCTTAAAATTAGCAGAAAAGTTAGAGCGTTATGGCATTCGTGTCATGGGTACTTCGTATGATGCACTTGATTTAGCTGAAGATAGAGGACGTTTTTCGAACCTCTTAAAAGAATATGGCATTCCTTATCCAGAATTTGGGGTGGTGGAAAGTGCGGAGCAAGCGCTTGAATTGTCAGATACACTCGGGTTCCCACTTTTGGTGCGACCGTCTTATGTTTTAGGCGGTCAAAAAATGAAGATTGTGATTAATAAATCGGATTTGGAGCATCATGTGGTTGATATTTTAAATGAATTGCCTGATAATCAGATTTTATTGGATCACTTTTTAAGTGGTGCCATTGAAGCAGAAGCGGATGCTATTTGTGATGGAACGAATGTTTACATTATTGGTATCATGCAGCATATCGAACCTGCTGGAATTCACTCCGGAGATTCTTACGCGGTGCTTCCTCCCTATAACCTAGGCGATTTGGTGATGGATCAGATTGTGGATATTACGAATAAAATTGCAGTTGCCTTAAGAACGGTTGGTTTGATCAATATCCAATTCGCAATAAAAGACGATAAAGTGTATGTGATTGAAGCGAATCCAAGAGCTTCGCGGACAGTTCCATTTATTGCTAAAGCTTACCAGGAGCCGTATGTAAATTATGCGACGAAGGTTATGTTGGGCGAAAAAATGGTAACTGATTTTGATTTCAAACCTGTTAAAGAAGGGTACGCGATTAAAGTACCTGTATTCTCTTTCGATAAATTTCCGGATGTGAATAAAGAACTCGGTCCTGAAATGAAATCGACGGGCGAAGCCATCCGATTTATCTCTGATTTAAAAGATCCTTATTTCCAACAAATTTATAGTGAGCGGAACCTTTATTTAAGTAAATAATGGTCATTTTAAGTGTCACTGGCGTATTTAGGACGATTTTAATACTCGTTGGCGTTTTTGTATTGGTTCGCTTCATTGGCAATCTTATGGTGGCTAAACGGAACATTGACGAGCATGAAAAATTACGCAAGCAGCAACGCGAATCGGAAGAGTTGGTGGAGCAATCACGTAAAAACTTCGGTAAAACTTCAATTACCAAGCTTGAAAATTCAACAAATAGTTCGAGTGACTATACTGAATTTGAAGAGGTTGATGATAAATAATTTGATTCAAATTAAAAGGCTTTAAAACCATCTAAAGAAGTGGAATTAATCTAATTTCCAGTCCTACAGTTCAAGAAAAAATCCTATTTTTAACCTCAATTTAAATGAGCGTTAAGCATTGTCTTATTTTGGATCGCAATTGGTCGTTCTAAAAATTTCAATGGCGGATCTTAACGTGATAAATTGAAAGGTGAATTAAACCGTTCAAAACCATTAATTTTTTTTAAATGAACCTAAAAAATAGAATACTAAAAAAATCCAACCTGTGGCATGTTGGTGCAATTGCACTTTTTGTAATTATAGCGAGTGCTTATTTTTCACCTGCCCTTAAAGGATATGCGGTAAAGCAAGGGGATATTGTGAATTTCGTTGGAATGTCGCGAGAAATTGTGGACTATACCGACAATAATGATGAGCAAATCCTTTGGACAAATGCAATGTTTTCTGGGATGCCGTCAACTCAAATTACCATGCAATATGAAGGGACGTGGTTGGCAAAGGCTGTAACAAGTATTGTTCGCCTTGGATTGCCTGCTCCGATCTTTTTTATGTTCGTTTACTTTTTTGGTTTTTATATCCTCGCTCTCAGTTTGCGAATAAAACCATTTATTGGAATTTTAGGTTCAATTGCTTTTGGTTTTTCGTCTTATTTTATTGTGATTATTGAAGCAGGGCACACCTCTAAAGCTGCAGCAATTGGTCTTGCGCCGCTCATGATCGCTGGTTTTATTATGGCCTATCGCTTTAAAAATTGGGTGCTTGGTGCCGGACTGGCGTCACTTTTCTTTATGGTGGAATTGGCAGCGAATCACGTGCAAATCACCTATTATATGGCTTTTGTTTTGCTATTAATCGGAATTGCAGAATTTGTGCGTTATTTTAAAGAAAATAAGTTACTTCAATTTACAAAAGTAACCGCAACAGTCTTGCTCGGTTATGTCTTTGCGATCCTTATTAATTATGGGAATTTGTTCGGAACAGTCGAATATTCCAAACAAACCATACGTGGCGGATCTGAATTAACGATTTTGCCGAATGGGGAAGAGAATACAGAGATTAAGACCACAGGACTTGATCGTGATTATGTAACCAATTGGAGTTATGGAAGAGCAGAGACTTTTTCCTTTTTAATTCCAAATTTTAAAGGGGGAGAAACGCAAGCAATTGGAACAGCTTATGAAGATCAAGAATTATTGAGTAATACAAGAGATCGTATTGCTGAAAATCTTCAAAATAATCCAACCTACAGTAGAAATGCCAGTCAAATAGCAACTGAATTTACCAATACAATTGCGTCCAGTAATCACTATTGGGGTGATCAACCGTTCACTTCTGGACCAGTTTATATCGGAATCATTGTGATGTTTTTGGCTTTTTTAGGGATGGTTTATGTGAAAGATAAAATTAAATGGGCTTTGCTTTCAATCACTCTCTTGACGGTCATGCTCGCATGGGGAAAAAATTACGTTTCCGCTGTCGTGCTGATTCCTATACTACTTTATAATGTGAACCTCTTTTTGGAGGGGAAAAAGCTCATGGTTTTTACAGGAATTAATTCGGCCTTATTGTTTTTAGCCATGACAAGTGGTGATTTATTTGTCGAGGCGAGTTTAACTGATTTTTTCCTCGATTATGTTCCAGGCTACAACAAATTAAGAGCGGTGACTATCATCTTGGTGGTGGTTGAATTATGTGCACCCTTATTGGGTATTCTCTTCTTGCAACAATTGGTTAAGAAAAAAGATGAGATTTTAGCCGATAGCAAAGGATTGATCATTGTTTCATCCTTGTTTGGCCTTGTCCTCTTGATCATGCTTATCAGTCCTGCAGCATTTAATACGTTTTTAAGCGATCAAGAGCAAGCAGGAATAGCTTCTATTACAGATCCTCAAACCCTCGAATATTACAGTCTACTCTATGATGAATTGAAGAATTCTCGAATGGATATCTTTAGAGCAGATGTGCTACGCTCACTCGGATTCTTTATCGTCGCAGCAGGATTTGTTTTCACGTTCATCTATTTTAAAATTTCAAAATATCTATTGGGAGGTGGTTTGGCCGTATTTATTCTACTCGATCTCGTTTTAGTCGATCAACGTTATTTAAATAATAATGAAACAAGAGGAAATTACAAGCAATGGGTTGAGAAATACCAAATGATTTATCCTTTTGCTGCAGGAAATGGAGAACGTCAAATTCTTGCCATGGAAGCACAAGCGCATCCAGAACTCGCTTCGAAAATAGATTCAGCTTTGACCGTTTTAGAAGCGGAAATGAAAACGGAGCGTGATGTAAGTAACCGTGAAAAGCAGGTGCGACGTGATTTTATAACGTTCAGAATCATGAACCGTTATACAAACTTTAGAGTTTATGAAGAGGGGAATCCTTTTAATAGTTCTTATACTTCCTACTTCAACAAGTCAATTGGAGGTTATCACGGAGCAAAATTAAGTCGCTATCAAGATTTAATTGATTTTCATATTTCACAAGGAAATCCTGCCGTATTCAATATGTTGAATACGAAGTATTACCTTCGTCCGCAGCGCGATCAAACAGGGGTAGCAAATACAGAATTAACGCATGTTAATGCCCAAGCAATGGGTAATGCTTGGTTTGCAAAAGAAATTCAACTCGTGGCTGATGCAAATGAAGAAATCATGGCTATGGACTCTTACAATGTAACCCGTCTTGCTGTAAAAGGTGATGCGCAGGTTTTTGTAGATGGTGCGCCCGTTACAAAAGCAGAGTTGAAAGGAGACGAGGTAATTACAATTCTTTTACCCGGCATGGAAGAGCCAATGCCTATTGATGAGATTCCATATAGTGCTATCTCAACGCAGCCGCTTGCTTTAAATGCTGATTCAACCGGTTTAAACTGGATTTATGATTCGGCACCGGATAGTTTGGTGAACAAGGTGTTTAGTTTAACGACAGGCGCCAAAGGAGGATGGATTCCAACGCAAACAACACTTGTGGATCAACGCTATGCTGCAAATGTTTCAGCATCTTCTTATACTGGAAATGGTACGATTGAGATGGTTTCATATCACCCAGATAATATGGTATATGCTTCTAATTCACAAGAAAAACAGTTTGCTGTGTTCTCGGAGATGTATTACGAAAATGGATGGAAAGCTTATGTTGACAATGAAGAAGTTCCTGTCGTGAGAGCGAATTATGTGTTGCGTGCAATTGAAGTGCCTGCAGGAGCTCACGAAATTCGTTTTGAATTTAAATTGGAAACGTACGAAAAAGCAAAGACAATGGCTTTGGTTGGAACGATCGCCTTACTTCTTTTATTGGCCTATGGGGTTTTTGTAGAATCGAAGCGTGAAGAGACACAAGTAATTGACAGTGAGAATGCCAAAGGAAACAAAGCCTAATCAGGGTAAGCGCGTTTTAATCATTACGTATTATTGGCCGCCAAGTGGAGGTGCAGGGGTACATAGATGGTTGAAAATGTCGAAGTATTTGGCAGTGAATCATACCTGTTTTGTGTACACTCCTGCAAACCCGGATTTTGCCTTAAAAGATGACAGTTTAGTTCAAAAAATTGATCCTTCGATTCAAGTTTTGAAACGAAAAATCATGGAGCCTTATTTTTTGTACAGGGCTTTCGTAAAAAAATCGGATAAGGCACATGTTAATCAACCTTCTTCGGTAGCCGAAGGAGGAGGATTCATCAAGAAATTAGGGAAATGGGGTAGGGGCAATCTCTTTATTCCTGATCCGCGCGTATTTTGGGTAAAACCATCTTATCGCTACTTAAAAAAGGTTATTCAACACGAAAAGATTGATGTAGTGATTACAACCGGTCCTCCGCACAGTATGCATTTAATTGGATTGAAGTTAAAATCCTTTTTTGGCGTCAATTTAAAGTGGATTGCAGATTTTAGAGATCCGTGGACCAATATTGATTTTTACGACAAATTAAATATTGGTAATCGAGCCGATCAAAAACATAGAAGATTAGAAAAAGAGGTCGTTTCAACAGCTGACACCGTCGTAACAGTCAGTGAAAATTGGGGAAAAGATTTTAAGGCTTTAGGCGCTCAAAAAGTGGCTGTAATCACCAATGGTTTTGATCAGGAAGATTATCGGGTGCAGCCAATTGAGCAACAAGGGATGTTCAAATTGACCCATTTAGGTTCAATTAATGCTGATCGAAATCCGATCGCTTTATGGAAGGCAATGGCTATGCTGAAGGAGCAAAATAAAGCTTTTTCTGACTTGTTGCTCGTTCGGCTTATTGGAAATGTGCATGCTAATATTGTGGCCTCAATTGCTGAATATGGTCTTCAAGATCAGGTTAAATTGATTGCGAATCTACCCCATAAAAAGGCCTTAGATGAATTGTATGATAGCGCTATTTCTCTATTGTTGTTGAACGATACGAAAAATATTGACGGCATAATTCCGGGCAAATTATTTGAATATATTGGTGCAGGGCGACCGATATTTGCAATCGGAAAAACAACTGGGGATACCGGTAAAATTATTACCGAAAATAATTTAGGTGCGATTACGCCGTTTAAAGATGAGGACGCAGCAAAAAATGTACTTTTGTCTTTTTTTACGTCCTTTCAACGGGGCGAATTAAAAGCTTTTTCCACGGATGAGTTGAATAAATTTTCAATTCATGCCTTGAGTGAAAAATTTGAAGCCTTGTTTTAAGGGCGCTATTCGGGATTGAAAGAGAATCTTCTTTTTTAATTCCGAAAATAAAGAAACGAAGAATGAACGAGAAGTTTGAAAAAGTAGTGATGATTGGGTTGGGGTATATTGGCTTACCGACTGCCGCTTTAATGGCGAGTAAGAAATTTAATGTCCTCGGTGTTGATATTAACCAATCGGTAGTGGATACAATTAATGATGGTTTGATTCATATTGTTGAACCAGATTTATCCGGAATTGTGAAAGATGTGGTGACAAAAAAAACCTTGCGAGCTTCTACACAACCGGATTTTGCTGATGTTTTCATGATCGCTGTGCCGACGCCATTTAAGGAAGGTTTTCAACCGGATATTTCCTATGTCGAAAAAGCAACACGTGCCGTCATTCCTTTTCTCAAAGAGGGTAATTTATTTATTATTGAATCGACATCTCCCGTTGGCACGACCAAAAAGATGACAGAAATTATCTTTTCTGAACGCCCTGAGCTGAAGGATAAGATTTATATTTCGTATTGTCCTGAGCGTGTTTTACCAGGAAAAGTGATTTATGAATTGGAACATAATGATCGTGTTATCGGGGGAATTAATCCTGAATCTGCTGCGATTACAAGAGAGTTTTACCGAAAAATTGTTTCGTCAAATCTTTACTTAACCAATTCGCAAACGGCAGAAATGTGTAAGTTGGTTGAAAATTCTTCTCGAGATGTTTCAATCGCTTTTGCAAACGAATTATCAATGATTTGTGAGCAAGCAAATATTAATGTATGGGAATTAATTGAATTGGCAAATAAGCACCCACGGGTTAATATCTTAACCCCAGGAACAGGGGTTGGAGGACATTGTATTGCGGTCGATCCATGGTTTATCGTGGCAGATTATCCAAAGGAGGCAAAATTAATTCGTTCGGCTCGTGAAATTAATTCGTACAAAACTTTATGGGTCATTGAACGGGTTAAAAATGCAATATTAAGCTTCAACGTTACGCATAAACGGCAGCCAAAAGTTGCTTTTATGGGGCTCGCTTTTAAACCGAATATTGATGATTTGCGAGAGTCGCCCGCTATTCAAGTAGTCAGTGCTATTCAAACCGCAAAAATGGATGCCTCCTTTTTAGTGGTAGAGCCAAATCTTTATACTGCACGAGAAACACATTATTTGAATGTTGATTTGGTGGATTATAATGAAGCTTATGCAGCTGCTGATATTGTCGTGTTTTTAGTGGGACATAAGGAGTTTCTTGATCTCGCACAGAATGAAAATCAGCTTGAATTAGATTTTTGTGGAATCCGAAAATAATGGAAGAAAGAAAAAAGGTATTGATTGTATTTGGGACAAGACCGGAAGCGATTAAAATGGCTCCCTTGGTTAAGTCGTTTCAGCAACACACCGCGTCTTTTGAGATGAGAGTGTGCGTGACGGCTCAACACCGAGAAATGTTGGATCAAGTGCTGGAAATTTTTGACATTCAGCCGGATTATGATCTCAATGTGATGAAACAAAATCAAGATTTATTCGACATTACAAGTAATATCTTGCTTTCGATTAAATCGGTTTTGGATGATTTTAAACCGGATGTTGTCCTTGTTCATGGTGATACATCCACTACATTTTCGGTTTCTTTGGCTAGTTTTTACCAAAAAATTGATGTCGGTCATGTCGAAGCAGGTTTGCGAACAGGAAATATCTATTCACCATGGCCAGAGGAAATGAACCGTAAATTGACGAGTTCAATTGCCCGTTATCATTTTGCACCAACTGTCGAATCGAAAGAGAATCTCTTGCGCGAAAACGTAAATGAGGCGCACGTTTTTATAACGGGAAATACCGTCATTGATGCCTTGTTGATGGTCATCAATAAAATAGCTGCTGACTCGTCTTTAAAAGCGCGATTGGATCAAAAATTAGGCACCCTATTGCCACAATTGGATCTAGATAAAACACAATTCGTACTCATTACCGGTCACCGCCGTGAAAATTTGGGTGAAGGTTTTGTCAATATTTGTAAGGCTATTAAGGCGTTGGCTCTAAGATTCCCACAAACGCAATTTATCTATCCTGTTCACCTCAATCCCAATGTGAGCGGGCCAGTGAATGATATGTTAGGAGATGTTGCGAATGTGCGTTTAATTGAACCTCTGACCTATTTGACCTTCGTTCATTTGATGAGCAAGGCCTATATCATCCTCACTGATTCAGGCGGTATTCAAGAAGAAGCACCGAGTTTGGGCAAACCTGTATTGGTGATGCGCGACACCACTGAGCGACCAGAGGCTTTGGCGGCAGGAACGGTGAAATTGGTGGGAACAGATCCCGATTTAATTTTCGCCGAAGTTGAGCGACTAATTCTAGATAAATCCTATCATGAAGCCATGAGCGGTGCTCAAAATCCGTATGGAGATGGTGCAGCATGCGAGCGAATTATCGAGGTGTTGAAGGGGGAATGAATTAATACTAAACGAAAGAAATGGGAATAATTCAAAGACAGGCATTGCGAACCACGATTATTTCATTCACAGGAATAGGAGTTGGCATGGCGTCTCAAATGGTGATGCCTTTTCTTTTTACGCCAGAACAAATTGGCGCATTATCCTTGTTAAATTCAATTTCAACAGTCTTAGCTGCATTTTTCTGTCTCGGTTTTACTCAAATTACCTTAAACATGTTCTCCCATTTTCGAAATGAAAATGAAGGTCATTCGGGGTATTTAATGTTTGGACTCTTATTTACTGTGTTTGGAGCAATATTGGCAATGTTGACTTTTTATTTCTTTCAGGATTTTTTGATTGGAATTGAGGATAAAAATTTCTTGATTCGTTCAATGTCAATTTTTGTTTTTCCAATTATCATCTTTAAAATCATTTTTTTAAACAGCGATATTTATCTCCGGATGCTTTATAGTTCAGTTGCAGGGGCGCTTCTTGAGGGATTGGTGATGAAGATTCTGATCCTAATTGGAATCATTGGTTTTTACTTGTCCATGATCGATTTTGGAGGGATGGTTTATACCTATGCCACTGCACTTTGTTTACCAGGATTTATGATTGCTATTATTGCTTTCAGAAAAACCCAAAAGATCATCAAACCTGTTGCAACGTTTTTTTCAAGGGAGAACCGGGTTTCCATTTTTCGTTATGGTATTTTTGGACTCTTGGCTACGGCTTCGGCAATTATTATTATCTCTATCGATCAATTGATGATCAACAAAATGATCGGGACGGATGCGGTAGGAATTTATTCTGTATTATTTTTTGCGGGTTTATTGGTTAACGTTCCAATGCGTGGATTAAAACGAGCGTCAGTCTCAATCATTGCAGATGCATGGAAGGAGAATGATTTAGCAAAAATCCAATTGATCTATACAAAAAGTGTCGTGAGTCAATCAGTGATTGGTCTTTATCTTTTTACAGTTGGGTGGGCATGCATAGGTCCAGCATTAACCTATTTACCGGAATATCAGGACGGTATTTATGTTTTCTTTTTTATCGGTTTAGCGCAGGTGTTCGAAGTCATGACGGGGGTCAATACGGAAATCATATCTACTTCTAAGAAGTATCAGTTCAATACGTATTTAAATATCATGCTTGCGCTGCTCATTATTATAACAAACTATTTCTTTATACAAAAATGGGGGATAGTTGGTGCAGCTGCAGCATCTGCCTTAGCGTTACTCGTTATTAATGTGCTTCGTTGGTATATATTATTTCGCTTTTTTGGGTTTCAACCTTTTACACGTAAATTTTTGATTAGTGTATGTATAGGAACGCTTTTTATTGTGACCGTGTCTCTCATTAAATGGCCGTTCTCTGCTCCGTTCCAAATTTTGGTTGCCGGAATTTCAATTACTCTATTTTATTGGGCAATTGTATTAAAACTATCCCTTTCTGAAGATATTAACGCGTGGATTAATAAAATGAAGAAGAAGTTTAATCTTTAAGATCCATTGCTTTTAGTAACTCCGATTCTCTAAATGCGTTTGAATAGCGATCAATGATGGATTGTCTAGAAGCAATTTCCATTGATCGAAGATTTTCGGTATTAATCGTTTGACTTTTATCAAGAATTGCAATCAAATCATCTGTGTTTTTTTTCTGCAATACGAATCCATTTTTTCCGATTATTTCCGGAATGGCAGAAACACTTGAGCCAATTGGAATACAACCACAAAGCATAGCTTCTCCCAAAGCGTTTGGAAATCCTTCCATAATCGAGAGTTGCAAATAATATTGATGGTTATTCAATTCCTTCACCAAAGTCGATTGATCAGAAAATGGAAGGACTCGTATATTGGGTGGTAAATTTGTAGTTGGCATATTCCAACCAATCAACGTAAAATTAAGTTCAGGTTTTCTTGACGCCGCTTCAATAATCAAATCAAAACCTTTGCGCTGAATAACCCGATCATCTCCAACACTTCCAACCGTAACAAATGAATTGATGGGACGTTCCAAATTATAAGAAACAAAAGCTGCCGAATCAAACCCGTAGGGTATGTAATAGGATTCTACCTTATTTGACTTGGGACAAAAATGACCATAACCTTGAACGGGTGCACCGGGTAAATGATACTGATAGTCTTGGTACTTTAAAGTTGGGTGTACTGGGAAGATTTTAGTTGCCAAACGCAATGAAATACACGTTGCTTTCGCTAAAAAATAACGACTAAAATGTCCATAATTGAAATCGGGAAAACTGCAGCCGTCTGTACCTGCTACAATTACATAGTATTTCTTAAAAGTCAGTTTTGCGAAAATCGCAGGTACCAAAGATGAAAATCCGGCAAAATGGCAAACAATACGATCTGCCTTAAAAATGTAACGCAATAAGAAGAAAAATTGTTTGATAAAATAAAAGGGCAGGAGTGCCTTATTTTTTACTTCAAATCCCGTACTCACAACCGTATGTTTTTTCGACAATAAGACTAGATCTTTTTCAATAAAAGTCCATTTTTTAGGATAGATATAGACGATAAAACTCATCTTATAAATTGTTTGATACGATCAATTTTAGAGGCAGGACAAAAGAAGAAATTTCGTTCTGGATCCGAATCTGAGATTGCTGAAAGTTCTACTTCTTTAAGGTATTCACCATAACACTGAAAAGTCTTAAACCCAATCAATTGATCCATCACTGCTATCATGTCTTTCATGATCATGTGATACACTTCACAAATAATAATAGGTTGATGTTTTATAATAAAATCAATACTGCTCAATAAGATAATATGTTCTGTGCATTCCGTATCTAATTTCATCAAGTCTACGGCGTCAATATTGAAATTATCGGTCGTTTTTATAAGTGTGGTGACGGCAACATTGTAGGATTCCGCTTTCAATATTCCATATTCATTTTGAAGACTATGTGAACCGCTGAGGTTTTCTTTTATCCAAGGATATTTAGGATTCACGACACTATAGAATTCAAGTTGTCCAACTTGATCGCTAACAGCCGCTCTAACTGCATGAATATCCGTTTCATTTAATTGAATGTTCTTTTCTAAATAGCTGAAAACACCATTGTTTGGTTCGAAGGCAATAACTTGCACATCTGGATTAAATTTTTTCGCGACGATCGAGAAATAGCCAATGTTTGCACCTATATCATAAAACACCTTGGACGATTGAATCAGCTCTATAAAAATAGGGGTAAACTCATAGTTGATGGCCGACTCGTAGTAAAGTGCATTTGTAACAGAACAGGTTTGATTGGTAAGCAAACTAATCTTTTTCCCCTTTAATGTCAAATTTAATTTGCCTGATACTGATAAAATTCTTTTTTTAAATAGCTTAAAGATGATCAATGAAATGGGTCTTAGTAACCAATTTATCGAAGACGAATAGATCGTCTTAATTATCAGAGATTGTATTTTTTTCATTCGAACAGATTAGCGTTTTTCTTGAACTTAATGAGGTTATCCAAGTTGACATTTTTGCTTAAATAGCGCTGCAAAGATAGAATAATCAGTCATTTTAGACTCGAATATAATGAACTAATTTAGTAATTTTTACGCCTCTGGTTTTATTGCTTAATTCAAGAAAATAAACTATATTTGCTTAACAATCCGGAAATTATGAAATATAACACACTTCTTATTCTTGCTCTAATCAGTACCTTTTCTTACGGGCAAGTGAATTATCTTAATTTTGATGGCGCCAATGATTTTGTAGAAATTCAACATCACGCGGATCTAAATTTTGATGGGGACTTCACCGTTGAAATGAAGTTTAAACGTGAGCGGGATGGTATTCGAGAGGATCTTATGGATAAGAAAAAAATCGCCGCAGGAACATCCTCTTATAATGACTTGGCTATAACGATTAATTCATCTGACCGAATTGTATTGTGGTTTAAGGAAAGTGATATGAATTTAGTGTTGCTGACCTCAACAACAATTATTGAGGTTGGTGAATGGTATCATGTTGCCAGTGTACGAGAAGGGTCAACAGTAAGACTTTATGTAAACGGTGTTTTGGAAGCAACTGGATCTTTTTTTGGAAATCTCGTAAGCAACGGTCCAATGCGCATAGGTTCGAACCGAACGATAAACGCGGATCCTAATTCTTCGCCAATTTTTCCTTTTGATGGCGGAATAGATGAGATAAGAATTTGGAGTATCGCACGAAGTAGCGATCAAATTTTTGATTATATCAATGAGGAAATTTCTGGAGACGAATTAGGTCTTGAACGCTATTATAAACTAAATCAGGGGTTTCCATGCGGAGATAATATGGATATCACGTATGCAATTGATTTTGCCCATGGAATAAATGGCACCTTAATAAATTTTGCTTTATCAGGTTCAGGTGGCGATCCATGTACTTCTAATTGGGTGGGTCGCAATGGAGGGCAGAATGATCTTAACGAGTTTACGCCTGGAGTTTTACGAATGTATCCGAATCCGACTCAGAGTAGAGTGATCTTAATTTTTGACAGAGAATTTAACTGTGAATCTTTCTACTTATATGATACAGCAGGAAATTTATGCTTAATTCACAAAGTAGGATCTCTGATTAGCGAGATGGAAATTGATTTAGTCGGACTTTCTGATGGCCAATACCTCATATTCTCTTCAACGAATGAGCAATTATACTTTATTGCTGAAATTCAAAAGTATTAACGACCTTATTTCTTCTTCTTCTTCTTCTTTCCTTCCTCCTCAGTCGCGGCACCTCCTGCTTCATCAGGGTCGACATCTGTTCCGGCTTCGGCTGCTGCTTTCTCTGCTTCTTTGGCTTTCCGAATTTCCTCAATACGCTCTGGTGACATTACTTCTCCACCGAATTCGTCATAATACATCTCCGATAAAAGTTCTCCTTTTTTATAAGTCGCTTTGTATTTGATGGTGTTTTTTTCATTGTCATAATATTCCTCAAATTCTCCGTCTCTCAAGTCATTTTTGTAGTTTTCAACGGTCCACATGCGACCTGTTGCATACATGCGCTTAAAGGTCCCTTCGCGCGATCCCGCTTCATGATTCTCCGTATAAAAAACAAATCCACTCTCGTAAAAATAAGAAGACGCTCCGTCCTTCTTGCCGCGCACATAATTTTGCTCCGATTCTACTTTTCCATCTTCGAAATAGGTGATGTATTTACCATCCCATTTCCCGTTTTTATAATCAATTTCTTTTTTTAAAGAATGATTTTTATAATACTCTTGCTTTTTTCCGTGCAATTCATTGTCTTTGTACATTTCGATTTTTTGTAGGGTTGAATCTGCAAAATAGAAACGGTGCTCTCCTTGTTCAAGTCCCATTTCATAAGATTTTTCCCATTTTAACGTTCCATCCTCGCGGTAAAATTTCCACGTCCCATCTTCCTTCCCATAACCTAAGGCGTCGTGGCTGGTGATGAGGTTGATATTTCCGTTTTCATAATAAATCGTATCAACACCCACTAATCGACCATTTACATAATTTAAATGCATCTTTAAACGCTCATTATTATAACAGACCTTACATTCACCTGTAAAAGGTTTTCCCGACTGTGAGTGAAAGATAATTTCCTCATCACGACCGTTGATGTTTATAAAATCGCTGTACACATAACCACTACAGTCTCTTACCATTAATAATTCACGACACAAAGGAGCCGCAGGTTTTGCTGGAGCAACTTGCTCGCTTAAAGGTTGACCGATTTGTCCAAAAAGACAAGTAGATAAGGCGATTGAAAACAGAAGAAAAATTGATTTCATTTTGAATTTGTTACATGTTGAATGCCTAAATATAGGCAATTATTGTGCCGAAGAAAAGAAGGTGAATTATTTTATAAAGTGAATTAGTGAGTCAGATGGATTTCAAGCGCTTTACGCATTATTTCAGGAATCTCACTTGTTCGGTTTTGCTTGTAGTCAAAGGAGACGACGACTGATTCACCATTTGCTTTTAAATTGTCTTTCGCGTCTTTTACGGCATAGGCAAGGGTGAAACTTTTTGTCCCAATAGCAATGCATGTCACTTCAACGTGAATCTCATCCTCAATAAAAGTAGGGAAATGATACTCAATCACGTTCTTTTTTATAATGAGTCCATGCTTTTTCCAATCCCATTCTTGACCGATTGTTCGGATAAAGAAGCCAACTCGCGCCGATTCAAAATAGTTTAAATACGCTGCATTATGGACATGGCCTCCCATGTCAAAGTCACTAAAACGAAGTTGGATTTTTGTACTGATCATTGTTTATCTAATTTTTCATAAATGGAATTATTGCTAATAAATTCGGGAACAATGTCTTTCATTTTTTTTACAATTTCAAGGTTGTTTTGACCATCAAAGAGGGCTGTCAATTCACAAATACTTGTAGAGATTTGATCAAAATTATAGTCGCGAACTTTGGCAATTAAGATTTGTGGATGATGTGTTTCTTGCGTATTTTCTTCATTGGTGAGCAATTCTTCATATAATTTTTCACCTGGCCGAAGTCCCGTTATTTTTATCTCAATATCTTTTCCCAATTCTAAACCGCTGAGTTTGACCATTTTTTTTGCCAAGTCATAAATCTTTACCGATTCACCCATGTCAAAGACAAAGATTTCTCCACCGTTTCCAATCGACTCAGCTTCGAGCACCAATTGGCAGGCTTCAGGAATAGTCATGAAGAATCGTGTAATCCGTTCATCTGTTACCGTAATCGGTCCACCGTTTTCAATTTGTTTTTTAAAGAGCGGAATGACAGAACCATTTGATCCCAATACATTTCCAAATCGGGTGGTAATAAATTTCGTTTGCCCCAATTGATTAGCAGATTGTGCATAAATTTCCGCAATCCGCTTCGAACATCCCATAACATTAGTGGGGTTTACAGCTTTATCTGTAGAAATGAGTACAAAACGTTCAACATTATATTTCAAGGCTAAATCGACTAAGTTTTTACTCCCCAATACATTTGTAATCAGTGCTTCTGAAGGATTGTTTTCCATTAAGGGCACGTGCTTATAAGCGGCGGCGTGAAAAACAAAATCAGGTTTAAAGGTTTTGAAAACGTTTTCAAGGCGTTCAAAATTTCGAATATCGCCAATGACGGATTCGACCGCATGAATCAATCCTTTCTCTTTTAATTCAACCTCTAAATTATAGAGGGGAGACTCAGCCTGATCGAGAATGATCACTTTTTCAGGCGAATATTCGACCAATTGCCGCACAATCTCACTACCAATACTTCCTGCTGCTCCGGTAACTAATATGGTCTTATCTTTAAACTCTTCAGAAAGACGTTCAGGATCCAATTTAATAGAGGCTCGCCCGAGCAAGTCTTCAATATTTATTTTTTTTATTTGTTTTGACGTGAATTCACCATTAATCCATTTAGTTGGAGAGGGGACATTTAAAATCTCGACATCATGCGCCAAACAAACATCAATCACAGCTCTTTTTTGGGCTTTATCTGGATTCTTAATGGCAACAATAAGTTTTTTTATTTTTTCTTTTTTGATGATTGCCTCCAGAGATGAGGTGTGGAAAATTTTAACACCTTCCAATGTTTTTCCTAATTTTTTTGGGTTATCATCAATGAAACAAACGATTTTTCCATCCAATCCTGCTTCTTTTTCCAAGGTGTGTTTCGTGATTACACCATAGATACCTGCGCCATAAATGGCCGTTGGTATCATTTCTTTCTCTGTCTTCAACTCTTCGATATACACCAATTTTATTGTAATTCTGAATACCAATAAGAAGAAAATGCAGACGAAATACTCCGCCATAATAATTGAGCTAGGAAATAAAAAATGGCTGTCCCACCAGACGTATTTCATAGCTGATACGACAATCATAATAAAGGTTCCAAGAGTAACAGACAGTGCTATTCTTTTAATATCCTCTGTACTTGTATGCCTTACAATGCCTCTGTATGTTTTGAAATAGATAAAAGCGAGTCCTCGAATGGCTATAAAAAATGGAATGCCACGTTGGAAAATGATTAACTCTTCTTCGTAAGGCAAATTGGTGGAGTCAAATCGAATGAAATAGGCGACCAATAAAGCAACGACACTGATGAAGATATCCACTCCAAAAATGATCCACCTAGGGGTATTTTGTTTCGGTAAAAGAATCACAGTGTGCTATACATTTCGCTCATGACTAGTATTACGCAAAGAAACGAAAAAGGATAGGGAAATCGTTGATTTTATAGAATAATCTTCTTTAAAGAGTCTCACGAATTTTAGTTCCTATTCTCAAGGCAGGTAGATGTCTCCTTTAACTTGTGTTGTGATGGAAAAGTCACCTGTATTTGCAGCTGCGGCTGTTGAATCGTTTGTATTGGTGAGTTCAAGTTCGCCCAAGTCAGTCTCACTTTGCTCTATCTCGCAATTCGTCGAAGAACTATCTGTTTCCACCCATTCCATTTCGCCAACCTTCTGCTCTTGATTTGGAATGCTTTCACATCCTGTAAAGAGTGTTAAACCAAAAGCAAGGGTGCATGCCCAAAGAAACTTGGTTCTAAAGGTTGTGACAGATTGATTTTTCCAGTCTGTAAATGAATCGTAACCGTCTTCTAATTGTATGGTTAAGAAATTACCACATATTTTTTCACCTGTTTTCGCCATTAAAATGGATCGAATTTCAGTGTTCGTTTTTTTTGTAAAATCAATGACTTCCTTAGTGCAAACACCGCAGAAAGCACCTTTGTCAGTTGGCGTCATGGACTGCCAATCTTCATGACAGGGGGATGGAATTGATATCTTCATTTTTTTTACTTTTTGTACAAGATTAAGTATGAAAGGTTCAAATCATTACCAATAAGTCACTTCAACAACCTTTTGGATTCCATTGTTTTCAATAAATATATAATAAATACCATTGTCATATTTTTCTAGCGGAAAATGTATTTCTCGTTGTCCAGCCTTGAGATGGATATAGTCTGAGTAGATCCAATTTTCCCCTCCCTTTTTTATGATTTTAAGGCTGATGGCGTTGGCATCTAACGTGTTTGAATTAAAAATCAAAACATCATCTTCAATGAAAAAAGTTAATTTGATATCGTTGATGAGCATTAAGTTGGACGCGATAGCTCCTTCGCGAAGTCTATCTCTTTCGGATTTTAAGGTAAACGAGGGGTCTAAAACTGTTGCTACAGCTATCGGAGGTGCTTCTATTGGTATAAAAGTGCCGTATACCATAATGCCTCCCATGGTTTCAAGAGGTGTGAGGTGGTATGTTTTGTCCAGTTCAAGCTTCGGCGGATCGTATATGATCAATTCATATTCTGTCTGCAATTCAAGTGGATGGCGATCATCAAAAATTATTGAGTCTTGTGGGTCAATCTGAATAAATTGCGGTTGAAAAACCGTATCATCCGCTCCTTGTGCCTTCACGTTGAAGTTAAAAACGAGAATAAAACTGAAGAGGAAAGCGTATTTTAATTGTTTGCGAAGCGAAAGAGAATTAAACCATTCCAAAAAATTCAGTTCATCCAATTGATACCCAAAGATGCGTATACAAGGTTCCGTCTTGGTCGCTAATTCGACTTTTATCTCAGCAGATTTAAGTGAAGAACAATCGAAGACTTCCTTTGAACAGGCCGCGCAAAATGCACCCTGCTCGGTTGCATTCATCTTATTCCAATCTTCGGAGCACGGTTTAGGAATTCCATAATAGGTGGGTTTCATGGTGAAAAATTGGATCAGGGTTGAACTTGAAGCGTAATGGTTTCGGATGGTGAGATAAGCTCGATTGAATAGGGGCCTGCTTCAACCTTCTCCAATAGATAACGAAGTTCTGCGGATCCTTTATGAATACGCAAGAAATCGGAGAAAATCAGTTCATGTTTATGATTGTACAACCTTATTTCCAGTTTTGCCTCTTGTCGTGCCACTACATTAACTATAACTTCATCATTTTCAATCGTGCAGATTAAAAAATTAGAGTTGATCTTTGCTCCGATCGTTCTTGGGCTTGCCTCTATTGTTTCAAAGTCCACAAGCATTTGAATTGACTCAAAAGGGCGCTCTAAAGGAGGAATTCCCATAAGAATTTCTTCCTCCAACGCTCGAATTGTGG
>Ga0222668_1000201_pt1 | contig 41547 bp, 23 predicted proteins | sample AntAcemetagen728_FD_179823 | JGI IMG/M metagenome (GOLD analysis project Ga0222668, IMG submission 179823) | Saline water microbial communities from Ace Lake, Antarctica - #728 | ecosystem: Environmental > Aquatic > Non-marine Saline and Alkaline > Saline | place: Antarctica: Ace Lake...
GTTATCGCTTAAACAGAAGATACTTCGGCGAAAACCTCTTTAACCGCATGGTTATTGCAACTGTTGGAAATTAGTGGTATGTTTGGGACTATTCAAAAAGATTATGAGCATTTCGCTTGTCCACTTTTGTTAAACGTTGATAAGCTTTACGGTAAGATTAGAAACTTAAAGTACCGCTATATAAAAGATGGTACTTTATTTCCAGAGGAAGTAGATCAATACGATCCTTATATAATTCGAGAGGCTTTAAACAATTGTATTGCTCATCAAGATTATACCTTGGGTAGTAAGATTGTTGTTGTTGAAAATGAGAATTCATCACTCACTTTCGCTAATGCAGGAAGTTTTATTCCAGTGAGCGTTGAAAAAGTAATAAAAGCGGATGCTCCAGAGCCCTATTATAGGAATAAGTTTCTTACAGATGCAATGGTCAACCTAAATATGATTGACACTATTGGGAGTGGAATTAAGCGAATGTTTAATATTCAGCGAAATCGATACTTTCCATTGCCTGAGTACAATTTAGAGCATGATAAAGTTAGGGTGTCGATTGTAGGTAAGGTGTTAGATGCAAATTATGCTAGAAAATTGGCGCAAATGCCTGATTTATCCCTAGAAGAAATTATATTATTAGATAAGGTAGTAAAGAATAAAGCGCTTACAGACTTAGAAATAAAAATCCTTAAAGGAAAACAATTAATAGAGGGAAGAAAACCCAATTTTCATGTTTCTTCAAAAGTTGCATCTGCCACAAATCAAAAGGTTGATTATATTAAGATGAGGGGTTTTAAAGATGAACATTATAAAAAAATGATCATTGAGTATATAGAAAAATATGAGAAAGCAACAAAACAAGAAATAGACAATCTATTATTAGATATTTTACCCAATGTTTTGGACATTGATAAGAAAAGTAATAAAATTCGAAATTTAATTTATGCTATGTCACGAAAGGATAAAACGATTAAAAATGTTGGTACAAATAGAAAACCAGTTTGGATAAAAGTTTAACTAAATGGGAATAAAATTTAGATAAACTTTAGACATTTTTAGTTAAACTTTAGTCATTTATTTATTTTAAATACATGATAATAAATCAAATAAAGCAATTGTTTTAGACATTTTTAGATAAACTTTAGACATTTATGCAAAATATAGTAAACGTAAAATACCAACAAACTGGAAAAAGTAAATCTACCAACGAATTTGGCATGCGTGAAATGCAGCAAAAAGCATTTGAGGCGCGTTCAGCCCAATATTTATTAATAAAAGCGCCTCCAGCATCAGGTAAATCGCGTGCATTAATGTTTATTGGTTTAGATAAACTCATTAATCAAGATATTAAAAAAGTGATTGTTGCAGTACCGGAACGATCTATTGGTAGTTCGTTCGCTAAAACAGATTTGAAAAAATATGGTTTTTTTGCTAATTGGGAACCAAATCCTAGGTATAATTTATGTACGCCAGGCGTTGAAAAAAGTAAAGTAACCGCATTCCTAAACTTTTTAGAAAGTGATGAAAGAATTCTAATCTGTACGCATGCCACATTGCGATTTGCTTTTGAAGCAATTGACGAAAAGCAATTGAACAATTGTTTATTAGCAATTGATGAATTTCATCACGTTTCCGTAGATGGAGATAATAAACTAGGGATTGTTTTGAGTAGTATAATGGAAAAATCAAATGCGCATGTAGTAGCCATGACGGGTTCATTTTTTAGAGGTGATTCTGTCCCCATTTTATTGCCCGAAGATGAAGCCAAATTCATTAAAGTAAAGTACGATTATTATCAGCAATTAAACGGCTATAATTATTTAAAATCATTGGGCATAGGCTATCACTTTTATCAGGGTAAATATACATCTGCCATTGACGAAGTATTAGATGAAACAAAGAAAACAATCGTTCATATTCCAAGTGTAAATGCAGGTGAATCTACTAAGGATAAATATGAAGAGGTTAATCGAATAATTGATAGCCTTGGCGAGTTAGATTATCAAGATCCAGACACAGGCGTTTTATATGTTATTAGTAAAAAATCGGGTAAAACACTTAAAATAGCGGATTTAGTCCACGATAATCAAAAGGATAGGGACAAAATTCAAGCCTATTTGCGCACGATTTCAAGCGTTGATGATATTGATATTATTATAGCATTGGGCATGGCAAAAGAAGGATTTGATTGGCCTTATTGCGAACATGCTTTAACGGTTGGCTATAGAGGATCGTTAACCGAAATCATTCAAATTATAGGCAGAGCAACACGCGACAGTGAAAACAAATCGCATTCGCAATTTACTAATTTAATTGCCCAACCAGATGCCGAAGATGATTTGGTAAAATTGTCCGTGAACAATATGCTAAAAGCAATAACGGCATCCTTATTAATGGAGCAAGTATTGGCACCCAATTTTAAGTTTAAACCAAAATTTCCAGAAGAAGATCTATTGGAGGGCGTAGAGGAGGATGCGGAAGATTATATCGCAATTCGAGGGTTTAAATTACCGACGTCACAAAGAGCAAAGGATATTATAGAAAGTGATATTAATGATTTGAAAGCAAAAATTATGCAAGATAATCAGATGCTAAAAGCCATGCCGGGCAATGTGGACCCAGAAGTCATAAATAAAGTGTTGATTCCGAAAATAATAAGGGAGACGTATCCAGATTTATCAGATGAAGAAGTAGAAGCGGTTCGACAACATATTGTAGTGGATTCAGTTATTAAAAGTGGCACGATAGAAGAGGTTGGGGATAAGCGATTTATTAGAATGGCGGACAGCTTTGTCAATATTGATGATATAAACATTGATTTGATAGATACGATCAATCCATTTCAAAAAGCATTTGAAATTTTGTCAAAATCGGTGACGGCATCCGTCTTTAAAGCAATTCAAGAGACTATTGATGCTACAAGAATAACTATGACAGATGAAGAGGCAATTATTTTATGGCCCAAAATAAAAAATTGGATTGCAAAAACGGGCGAACACCCAAGCATACAAGCTTTTGATCCGCAAGAAAGACGTTTGGCAGAAGCAATCCTATTTTTAAGAGAACAAAAGCGAAAAACTGTTACTAATGGATAAGAAGAAAACGCTGGAGGACATATTTAATGATGATGAGTTTGGAATTTTAGATTCTAAACCTAAAAATGCGGATATTAAAACGGAAGATGAGCGATTAATCGAATCATTTCAAGAAATCAATGCTTTTTTCGAAAAGAATAATCGCTTACCTCAAGCAACTAATGTCACAGAATTTAAGCTCTTATCACGTTTGAATTCCATTAAGAAAGACGGAAAAAAAGTAGCCATTTTAACCTCATTTGATACGTTTAACTTCCTTAGCGAAAAAGAAGAGGTGAAAACCGTTTCAGACATTTTTGAGGATGATGATTTAGGCATTTTTGATTCGGACGAAGCCTTGTCAATTTTTGAATTGAAACATGTTCCAAGTTCAACCGAGCGTGCAGCATCAGATTTTGTGGCGCAAAGAACAGCCATGAAAGAGAAGGAATTTTTGCCCTATGAACCTATGTTTAAGAAGGTCCATAAAGAATTGAAAGAGGGCAAAAGAAAATTATTCGTTTATGAAAATGCGGATAAAAATTTGAAAGCAGGTTCTTTTTACATTTTGAACGGAATTATGCTTTATTTGGAAGAGGCTAACATGCAAACTGACAATGTAACGCTTCCTTCGGGAGACAGACTTCGTAAGGATGGCCGCACGAGAATTATATTCGAAAATGGAACTATCAGTAACATGCTTTATCGATCTTTGGATAAAGCCCTCTTGCATAGTCAAAATGACGGTAAAATAGTGTCTAAAACGGAATATGAAACGGAAAGGGAACTATTTCAAAGTGCTAACCTTGTTAAAGAAGAAGATGTAGAGACAGGTTGGATTTATATCCTTCAATCTAAATCAACGAATAAGGATATTGCTTCAATGTCAGATTTGTATAAAATTGGTTACTCTACTGTGCCTGTTCCGGAACGTATCAAAAATGCCGCTAAAGAACCAACGTATCTTATGGCGGACGTGAAAATTATTGATGCTTTTAAAACGTACAATTTAAATGCACAAAAATTTGAACACCTTGTACATAGATTTTTTGCCGAAGTTTGTTTGAATATAGATATTCATAATAACGGGAAAAGAATTTCTCCGAGAGAGTGGTTTGTCGTTCCGTTGAATGTTATTTTGGAAGTTATTGATTTGATTTTGTCGGGGGAAATAACGAATTATTCGTATAATAAAGAAACTAAAACTTTAAATAAAAATTAAATTTCGTGTTTATTTATGTGTTCACTTTTGTAATACATGTATTGTAAGTGCTTGATAAACATACATTAAGGACATGTAAAATTAGTCCTAGCGGGACAACACAAAAATCCTCAGCACAAGCTGGGGATTTTTTGTTAGTACCCACTTGGGCGAGAAGTTTATGCTGAGCGGAACGCAGTGGAGTCGAAGTAAGCCCTTCCCGATAGTAATCGGTAGGGACAACAGGGAAATCCTGAGCACAAGCTGGGGATTTTTTGTTAGTACCCACCTGGGTGAAAATTTATGCTGAGCGCAACGCAGTTCAGCCGAGAGGCCTCGCAAACATGTACGTTCTATTTTAGGAAAAAGAGAGCAAAACATTATAGTCAGAGCAACAATTTTCAAGCGCCTTAAAAATTAAAATAATCCCCATTAAAATCTTCAAATCGAACAGTTTCAGTGATGATTTCTTTTTGATCGACTGTTTTTGTACCGTCTTCTTCATCTTGTAGATTACAATCATAACTGATGGTTTCTATTGTAGTCAAAAGCCAGTCGTCATAAATTGTATTGTGGATAAATTCAATTGCAACGGAAGTTTTTGAGCAGGATCCATATAGACTCATAAAACGGATTTTTCCATTCGAGAGTGTCAAACCCCTATGTGGATCGCCAACACCGGCACCTCCGCAATCGGAGCATTGAATGATGAAATTATTTTCGGCGCGAATGGTATAAGTTATGAGGTGGTCTATTGAAGTTACGAAGACTGTTTTTCTGCATTTCTCGTTTGGAGATATAGGGTCGCAAACGAATTCTAGAATTAAAATAACATCTAGCGTAGTGTCTGTATCAAGATTTCCTGTTGCGTATTCGAATAGTGTATAGCCTTTATAGTTTTCTGCAATGATATCGTGAAAAAATTCGAGTGTATCATTTTTTTGGAGATGTGCTTGTTTAATAGGGTTGGTATTAAATGCGGAGAATTGAATTTTAAACACGTGATGTTGATTCCCATTTCCATGATGGAGGGCGTGTCGATTGTCAATTTTGTTTTCCGGGAAGAAAAAGAGGTAACCAAGGATTAGAAGAAGATGATACATAAATGTGCTTTTGTCATTCGTTTGGTGAAATTACACAGCTTGTTACTCGTTGTGAAATCAATCAAGGGCCAAACAGAAATGCATTTATTATTCGCGGTATACACGACGTTTTATGAACCGAGCACGACCGATTTACCCATCACAATAACTCCCTTTTAGTAGCAATACTGCAGTCGAAGGATTGGTAGCCAAAGGCACATCATGCACATCACATAAACGCATAAGCATTGAGATGTCTGGTTCGTGTGGATGTTTCTCTAAAGGATCTCTGAAAAAAATAACCATATCACACGTTCCTTCTGCCACTCGTGCGGCTATTTGAGCATCACCTCCCAATGGTCCTGACAGCAATGCGGTAACCTCAAAACCTGCACTTTTAACTTTTTGCCCCGTTGTTCCTGTCGAAATTAAAGTGATTTCATTTTTATGAAGAATGTTGGCGTGTTCATTTAAAAACTGAACCATTTCAGCTTTTTTACCGTCGTGAGCAATTATTGCAATAATCATTGGTTTCAAATTAATATTTTTGAGTACTTTGATAGAGGTTGCAATTTAGTTAAAACTTATCATTTCAAAATGATAAATCAGAAACCTGTTTTGTCAAGAATAAATAAAGAGCTACTTTTATTAAGCGGCTTTTTAAAAAGAAAAATTAGTTAGAGTAGTATTGAACAACTATTTATCTAAACTGTTTTAGGATAAAGTCGACGATTCAAAAATGAAAAAAATGATCTATATACTCGCTACGCTTATGTTGCTTTTTGCTGCTAGTCAAATTTGGGCGAAGATTCAAAACTCAAAAATTGAAACATTACCTTATTCGGTGCTCAAAGAATATGAAGGTTTCGAAATTCGGCGATATGAACCGGCTACATTTTCGTATGTCACCCTAAATGTTGATTCTTATGATAAAGGGGCGAGTATGGGTTTTTCAAAATTGGGAGGTTATATTTTTGGAGCCAATGAAAATCAATCCAAAATTTCAATGACTTCGCCGGTGGAAATGGAAATGGATTCGCAGGTTGTGGTCAAATTTATGGTTCCTTCCACCTATAAAATGGAGGATCTTCCGATTCCGAAAAACAAGGAGGTGAAGTTTATAGAACAACCCGAAAGAACCGTTGCAGCAATTCAGTTTGGCGGTTTTGCTAATGACGAAAAAATTAAATCCTACAAAGAACAACTATTCAATCTTTTGGCAACTCATCAAATCTCACATGTTCAAGAATATAGCTTTTTTGGCTACAATTCGCCCTATGATTTATTCAATCGACGTAATGAGGTGATTGTGGAAATTGATGTTGAAGGACTTCAACTGTAACAACCAATTATCATCCTACTCCGTACGATTGTTTTGTATTTCTTTGCCGGCTCCCAAGTCTCCATTTTATTTAAACGGTCTAAGATTTCTTTTCGCCTTTTCTCGCTCAGATCTGGAGTTAAAAATTCAATAGCAGCCATTGATCCGTCTATTTCAATGACAAAACTAACGTAATAAAATGTACCCGATTGGTCAGTTCCGCTAAGAAGATTTATAAGTGAATCCATTCCACTTGGATATAATGCTGGCGAATCAACTGTTTCAAGCATTGAGTATATTTTACGATCGTAATCTTCATCACTCGGAATAAATTCGATTGCTTCAACGACATTATCATCTGATTCGTTAAAAATATAGTACGCATAAAAGATTCGAAAAAATTGGGCGAAGTCAAAAAATTCTAGTTCTACTTGTTTACCCGTATTCGGTTCATTAATAAGGCCGTTAAAGCTAACGATTTTCCATTTTTCATGCTCTAATTCAAAATTCACGCAGAAATTATTCGAACAGTATATTGCTTTTTCTTGCTCAACTTTGATCTTGTTAACGTCATATTGCCCTATACGACAGCCACCAACTTGAATAAATTCGGGATTTATACCTTGATATTTTAGTTTGAAATAATGGAGGTAATCCATAACTGCTTCGCTTGCAAGTGGCGTCAGTAAGAGGCTATCATTTTTTTGAAAATACAGTTCAAGAGCTGTATTAAATTCAGTGATCGAATTTTGTATTTCTAAACCTGTTTTGTAGTTTGCTATCCGATCTTCCAGTTTTTTGACGTCTTCTATGGTTTTAGTTCCTCCGTTTTCGCCTACAATCACCCAATTGCCGTTTAACTTTTTAAGATTAAATCGTGTACCTCCATTTCTCACGATTACTGCGCGGCAAGTAGCAGAATCTGAGCTGACAATTTCTATATCAGTAATTTCTTTGAGTTCTAGATCTCTTTTTTTGCCCCACCCTTCTAACTGATCAAGTTGGCGCGATAAAATGAGGTGACGATACATGTATTCGGTGGTTATGCGTTTTAAATTTTCGGAAGAATCAGCATAATTTAACTCGTTCCAAAACCCAATAAATTCTGTTGTGGTTTCCTTAATGCGCGTTCGTTCCATAGCAACTTCTCGAATACTATCCAAGTGATTTCGTGCACTTTCTAATGTCGCTTGAGTTATCTCTTGATTATTGTGTGAGACGACTTTCCAATTTTCTTCATATCGCTCTATATTTAGAAAATAAGCGCGCTCTTCCAACCGAACCTTACAGGCTAAAACCGAGTCGTTGTTCACCAATTCATAGGTGGTGTCGTTCCTTGAAATTAAATTATATTCCATTAAGAAGACTTCTTCCCGCGCAATTTCTATCAGTAGAAAGAGCGTATCGTCACAAACTTTTCGCAGTGTTGAATCAGGATATGAAAGATCTGCAAACCAAAGTCGATCTTCCAATAAATAAGAATTGCAGGTGGCTAAAATTTTTTCTTCTTCTTGTTTTTTAAGTTTTACCTGCCCAAATAAGTGAGAGGTTAAAACTAAGAAAAGAAGAAAGAGCGCATATTTCATACCCTAAAGGTAAAGATATTTCTCTTTTTTTAAACCATTTCGATTCACTCCACACTGTGTTTTGAAACAGTTCGACTGAAAATGGCATAATTTTAGGTCAGTTATAATAGTAAATATCTAACATCAATAGTAAAATGAACACTTCCTATTTCAATGCCTATGAATTATTAGGCATCAATCCTTCTGCAACTGATGCTGAAATAATAAAAGCTTATAAACAAAAAGCACAAGAATTCCATCCTGATAAATTTGCTAATTCACATCCATCAAATGTCTTGTTCAAATTAATAGTAAGCGCCAAAGAAATATTGCTGAATCCGGTTTCGCGACTGAAGCATGATTATGCGCATGGTTTTAAAGAAAAACCACAGCCTAAAGTTGAGCCCGAAACAATTTATATGCATAACACCGAAACCCAAACAGATTGGGGATCGATTATAGGAGCTGGATTGATTGGATTGGCGGTTGGGGCGAGTCTAATGAATCGTCGAAAACGCAAACGTACGGTCAAAAAATAAATTCATTTTCTGGCGGACAGTATTGTGTTAAATCTTTTTAAAAGCGCAAAATTTTAACACGAATTAGACGTTAATGGACCAATTGGATGAAAAAGAGGAGTTACTTTTTAGTCGATCATACATTCTATATTAAAAAACAGAAACTATGCAGCGTTTAATCCTTCTTTTTGCTTTAATGTCTTTTACCTCTTTCGGTCAACAAGCATTTAATAACACCGACATAGTAGATGTCTATCAACCTTCTTCTACCGAATTAGGTGAAGCCTACTTCAAAATTCCAGTCAATTTTAATGCGGATGATCTTTTAAAGGTTATTCCTCCAGATTTGAGTGATGTTTCAATTCAGCGGATTGATTTGGTGTATACGGTGTATAAAACGAGTCCCACTTTTGAACAAGAAAAGCTGAATGATAATCGCGTGAATCACTTGAAAAAAGCATGGCCAACAGTGTCGAATAATTTAATTAATTGGAATTGTATCGGACAAGCTCAAGCAACGAATTCAGAAGATGCAAAAGCTATGTTTCATGGTTTTTATGTGTACTACCGCCCCATTCCTACCAAAGAAAGTATGGAGGCTGAATTGGCCTATATAGATGAAATTTTATTTGGAGCGTCCGCAGCAGAAGTTGAAGACAAGATCGAGGAAAGAAAAGAGGCTGCTGAACCTATTCTGACCTCTGATGACCCAAGTGCAGAAAGCGAAGTGATCGAGTTTGCCGATTTTTTGACGGGGGGTTTAGCCTGTTATCAAGCAGTCAAACAACAAGTTGTTGGAGAAACTGGTTTTCAAATGGCACTTGATAGTGTGCAGGAACTTCCGGGGTTTTTTGGTTATTCGTCCTCTACAGTGGAGGGTTTGAAAAGGAGCCGTAAGCCAACGGATGTTATTTGGTATTTTAGATTAGATTCATGTGATTTGGGTGCTGGAAGTTCAACCCATTCTTTTGCCTATTCAACGCCAAAAGATTATTCGGTTGTTGAAGCTGTTTTTGAACGGAATCCCACTTGGACAAATTCATTGATTGTGATGGATGTAACGGGCAGTATGTCTTCATATATCGCGAAAACAATGGCGTGGGTAAAGGCGAGTCAAAATAACCCAAAGGTGAGTGCTTTTGTGTTTTTTAATGACGGAGACCTCAAAGCGACCAATCAAAAGATAATGGGTAAAGTGGGCGGAATCTATAGTACGCCGAATACTGAATTTAATTCGGTTTACGAAATCATGAAACGCACCATGCAAAATGGTGGAGGAGGGGATTGTCCTGAAAACAACCTAGAAGCAACGCTTTATGGAATCGAAAAATATGGCGATTGTGATGAGGTTATTATGGTGGCTGATAATTGGGCAACACCACGCGATTTAGAGATGGTGGCGGAATTAAAAGTACCTATTCACATTATTTTATGTGGAGCAGATTATGGTATTAATATTGAGTACATTCAATTGGCGATAGATTCTGGCGGGTCTATTCATACTATTGAAGAAGATTTGGACACGCGAAATATTAAACCTGGGGTCGCTTTTGAATTGGGTAATGCTTTTTACACGATTGTGAATGGAAGAGTTGTGAAGGCTGAGAATAAATAGTTTATTCGTCAAGTCGGAACAATGCAATATTATCAATGCCTAATTTTTCATCTACCAAGGCGTTGTATTTTTCTAGCTCGATTCGGTTTGTGCCGCGATCAACGGCTTTAAAAAAGACATTCATTTCTTTTTCGAGTTCTTTTTGATAGATGATATAGCGTTCTTTAATGGTTTCAAAATTGTAGGACGTACCGCTCAGTTCTGTTTCAAACTTGCGCCGAACAATTTCGTATAGGTCAAAATAGATATTGATGAAGCATTGCGTTTCTTTGGCAATGGGGAGGTGATAAAAACTTTCGAAAGGATTAAAAATGACGGCCGAAAATAAATCTGTAGAATCAGTGTAGGTATTGAGATCAACATAGAAATCTACCTTGAGTTGGTAATTGTCATAGATCACATTTGTGATCGGTCTTTCTATAGTGTCGGAGAGAAATTCACGAAATAAGATGCGATTGGTGGACCATTGGATGAAGGGATGCTCGAAAAGTCCTGTTTTTTGATGGGGTAAATTTTTAAAGACAGAGATATTCGTGTGTGAATTTGGAGATTGAAAGAACGTTTCATTTTCATTGGTTTGGTTTTTTAAACGAAATTCATCATTGTATTGCCAGAAAAAGTCATTGTAAGGTGTCGCATTGTATTTTCGATAATCGGATACATTTTCTGGTAGTTTACTTGGTGTAATAAATTTAAACTCTTCCTCAAAGTCGTAAGTATAAAGAATGGCATTGGTGACAATTTTATAGTTTTGTTGGTTCTTGGTTCCAATTCTACTTTTGTAGTCTATTACATAAAAGAAATCGATTTGATTAAAGATCATTTCCCCATCAATGTCAGCAAATGTTTTGGTGATATTAAATTGAACGTTTTCGATAGAATCGGTGGGGAAAATGGGTAAAAAAGGATATTTTTTGCAGGAATCACACTGAAAATTGATTTTTTTAACCGTTTCATGATCTTTATCAATCCAAATTTCTCCGTAATAAAAAAGACCGGACTCCTTTTTGGGTTTAAAGGATATATGGTAAATCGAATCGTTTTGGTCATCTACGAACTTAGCCAATAACTTTAATTTAAAATGTGTCTTGAGTTCCTTTTTTTTGACTTCGATCGGACTCGTTGGAAAATAAAAGTTTCGGTCAAATGTTTTAAGTTGCGTGATTGCACGTGAACTTTCTAATGAGGCAAAATAACGTCCATGATAAGGTTGTAATGCGAGTCGACCTGCTTTTAAGTCTAATCCTTCAATATCACTTCCTTTCAAATGAATGGTGTAAAAACCTTCTACCAATTCGATTTGTGACGTGTCATGATAACTTTTTAATTCGTAATAGGTTTTGCCGGTTTTACGAGCGTGAGATTGGTTCTTTCGGGTTTTAGCAACCAAATCAAACAGGTAATCATTTTCATTGGGCCCTACTACAACTTCTGATAAAAGTCGATCTTCTTCTTCAAGGTAAATGGTGTAAAAAGGAATTTCTTTTTGAATGGAGATGACTTGTTTTTTATATCCCATAAAGGACACGATAATTTGGTTTTCATAGGTGGAAATAGGGAGACGAAAATACCCGTCTAAATTACTGATTGTTCCTTTTCCAATGGAAAGATTATAAATTTTTGCATAAGGAATGGGCAATTTTGTGCGGGCGTCAAGAACGGTACCTTCTATCTCAATAGAATTGTTCGTTTTTCCCCAAGAAAATTGAGCAAAGTTGAAGACAAACAAGAAATAGAGGTATTTCATTCAAACGTCATTTGCGACAAGATAGAAATTTATTTGAACTGTATTGTTCTCGAATTTGGCTTGTTTTAGGAAATTAATAGCAGTCTATTCTATTGAAGCGGTGCGATAAAAAGCGCCTTCACAAACTGATTGGCTCTCGTTTCAAAATTTATTTCAAAAGAACTCCATTGCCGTCGCAATTAAAGCAGATTCCTTTTTGCCAATATTTATATTCAGACAAATTCTTTTATCTTTTATCCAACAGCTTGGGGAGAAACAAAAAACTTGTTTTATAAAGATCGACTAAATAAGTAATCTCCACCAAAACAAATGCAACGTGTAAAACCAAATTTTTGATTTAATGGATAAAACCCAATAAAAAAATCTTTGACAATTATCCTTTAAATAGTATTGGAATCAAAAACCCGCCTTTTTATAAAACGTCATTGATTCTCGTGTTGTTGGATGAATAAATTCCAAGGTGTCTGCATGCAAATATAAACGGTCGGATTTTTGGCCGTATAAATCGTCTCCAAGAATGGGTATGTTTAGGCCCGAACTGTGTGCTGCATGTACGCGTAATTGATGGGTGCGACCTGATACGGGATAAAAATGAATTTTTGTTTTACCATTTTTTCGTTCAATGACTTCCCAATGGGTGATGGACGGTCTGCCATGTTCGTAACAAACCAATTGTCGTGGGCGATCGTCTAAATCAACACGAAGGGGTAAATTGATTGTTCCTTTTTCGCCCTCAACAATTCCGTCTAATAAAGCGGTATATCTTTTATTAACTGTTCTTTTAATGAATTGTCGTTGCAAAAATTTATGGGTGAATTTATTCTTTGCTACAACCAATAAACCCGAAGTGGACATGTCTAATCGGTGGACAATAATTGGTCCGGAAATATTTTTTATTTGTTGTTTTATTCGGCTATAAACGGAGTCTTGAATGTAAATTCCGGGAACGGATAAAAACTCTTCGGGTTTATAAATCACGATTAATTCTTCATCTTCGAAAACGATTTCCAGTTCTTTACCAATGGCTGGATTTTGGATTAATGGATTGATATCCAATTCCATCCCGTCCAACATGTGAGCAAGAATTGGTTTGCATTTTCCTTGGCAAGCGGGGAAAAAGTTTTTATGTTTACGGACCTCTTTATCGGGTGATTTTCCCCACCAAAATTCGGCCATTGCAATTGGTTTCAGATCGTTTAAGAAGGCGTATTGCAATAGTTTTGGCGCAGCACATTCGCCCGCTCCAGCAGGAATGTTTTGAACAGATGTTTCATCAAAAACTTGGGCTAAATTTTTTATTTCTTTCGCCGCATTTAAAAAGTGATATTGTTCAGCGATATGCTGTTGCAAAGCATTTGATTTAAGTTTTCGCGCTTCTTTCAAATCAGCAATTTCTTGCGCATGTATTGCAATTTTTTCCTGAATTGGATTTAAGGTAAATTTCCAAAAGCGAATTACATTATTAAAAAAGTGTTTGGCGGCTAAACTTTCTTGATTTAGGGCTTCTTCAAAAAGAGCAAAATCTTCTTTTGATAATTCATTTTTCGCTTTTGCTCTGCGGCTATCGCGATCTTTTTTTGCAACTTTTAGTGCTTGCTTTTTTTCCTTAATATCAATTGCGCCTTTTTTATTTTCGACCTTAAAATGAGCAAGTAGATTGTGATAGTCCGGATTGTTTTCAGCCGTTTTTAAAGCAGCATCAATTGCCTTGAGTGCTTTGTTTTCCGTTAAGAAAAAAGATTCTTCAGCGAGCATATCATAGACAGTAGGAACAAATAATTTATGCGTATTTGTATCTGCCAACTTGCCTGAAACGGCTGCAATATATCCAATTTCATTTTGATTATTCTGAACGACCAACACGCCGAACATTTTTCCAATTACCTCTCCTTTCTTGGTCTTATCTAATCCAAAATTATGCTCAAAATCGTTTTGGTTCAATAAATAATTCTGAACCTCAGCGCTTGCTAATTTGCATAATGGATGCGGCTCATAATAAAAGGGAAAGGTAAATTTGTCCGGAATTTTATATTCTGAAATAGGTGTTTTGAAGGATTGAAAATGTGTAAGCACAGTTGTTAGCGTGAATTTGAGCAAAGATACTTTTTTTCACGGCACCAACAGAATACAATTGCTAATACACAAATCAGTATTAAACAGGAAATTATTACAATTCCAAAAACGCGAACGAATCCATTTAAATTCTGTTGAATTAATAGGGAAAAAAAGACGGCAAAGCAAAAAAGGCCTAATTCCCCTTAATAACTTGAACCGTTCCCTGCCCTTCAACTGGCGCACCTGTATCTTCTTTACCTACATATTTATAGAAATAGACACCATCAGGAACATAATTGCCTTGTTTGTCTTTTCCATCCCATCCTTCGGTGAGTGAATTAAATTCCGCAATTGTTACGCCCCATCTGTCAACGACCACACAATAAAACTCTTTAATGGCGATTGATTTATAAACAAAGGAAAAGACATCATTGATGCCGTCTCCGTTTGGACTGAAAATGTTTACAGGAACAAAAACAGTAGGATCACATAAGATCAGTTCTACACAATTGGTGTCTGTACATCCATTTTTATTCGTCGCAACCAAGCAAATTTCATAGGTACCGCTCTGCGTATAATTGATAACCGGTGCTTCATTTATGTCGTCAGAAAGCACCCAATCAATATTGTCGTGATCGAAGTTCCAAAAGAAGGTAGTATCTGCAAATGGATTATTCGGATTGGCAAAATTCTGAGACAGATTCGTAAACGTAATGTCAACCGGGACAAGTGCATCACAGTCCGTTTTTAGTTGGTCGATCGTGACCGTAAAATCAGCAATTGGGTTGAGAGAATCAAGCACAAGGGCTTGAACAAGTGTACAACCGTTTTCGTCTGTTACCGCAAATTCATAGGTTCCAGGATTAAGACCTCCCCATGTTGTATTTATAACAGATTCACCCGTTTCTAAATTTGTCCATTGGTACGTATAATCAGGTGTTCCGCCAATAGCGGCTCCATAAACAACTCCATTTCCGCTCTGATAATCAAAGAGTCTGCAATACGCCGGATCGTATCCAAATTCACTAAATAGTAAGGGTTCTGGCTCAGTTATCGTAAAATCGAAAACTTTTGAACATCCATTTTCATCATTGATTGTCAAGGTATAATTCCCTGATCCAACATTTTCTAAACTATCGGCAAATTGACCACTTATGCCAAATGGATCTGGTGCCCATATATAAACCATTTCGTCATACGAACCTTGCCAATTAAATACGGTATCTACGACTACAAGTCCTGTTTCTTGGCCAAAACATGGAGGGTTTGAAATGATTAATTGCGCATTGATTGCTGGAGGATCATTCACAAAAATCGAATCTTCTAATGCGCAACCATCTCCCAAATCAACTGAATAATAGTACCAACCAGAGGAGAGCGTATTCGCCGTGTTTGAACCACCAACGTTAAGTACATTGCCTTCCGAGTCGGTGATGATGATCGTCTCTTCGCCTGAAGGATCGAGTACATTAATGGTGACCGAGCCATCTGAAAATTGATAACAACTGGGATCATTGGAAATAATAGTAATTGCTGGTGATCCTATTGATACATCTTGAGTGACGATATCTACGCCAGCACAAACTCCATCTCCCGCAGTTAGGGTGATTGTAAATGTTCCATCAGCTAGGTACGTATGTGTGAATTCTGTTTCGGTAATGGTTGTTCCGTCTCCCATTGTAAAAACTACTGGAACGTCAGGTGTGCCTGTATAAGTAATACTTACTTCACCCGTTGCACAGTTCACATCATAATCAAAAGAGGCATCAGGTGTTTCACCACTCGCCACGACAATTTCAATATACGTGGTGTCCGAAGTTAGACATCCTTCAGGGTCAAAAGCAACGAGTCGAACAGTATAAATGCCTGGGTCGGTAAAAGTATGTGTTGGTTCAAATTCTGTCGACAACGGTGCTCCATCATCAAAATCCCATTCGAATGTTAAACCTGAACTTGCATTACCAAAATCAACGGTAAATGGGGCACAACCTTCACTCGCAGGACTTGCATCTGCGTTTGCATTTACGTGTGCGATTCCGAAATCTATTTTAAAAACACCAATATCACAGAATCCTCCAGGCACCGTTCCATATGCGCCAGGTGTTGTTGTAAACGGTTCACATGAACAAACAGCTTGATAAACTACACCATGTTCAGGATCAAAACGACTTGTTCCACCATCTACATGGTTACCACTGTATAGTGTTGCAAATTCTAAGTCAGCCGCTTCTGGTTGTAAGACACCCAGATAAAAACCACCCGTCATGTACAGTGCATCTCCAGTAAGCGGCAATGCACCTGAAGCAGAGTGACCAGAAAAGTAGATATAACCGCAAGCATCTACCATGAAAGCAATTGGAATAAAGTTAGCGCCGCCTGCTCCAACAACCGTCCCGAATTCCAGTGTAGACAGGTCAGGAGAGAGTTTGCAAATAAATTGATGACTGCCAGGATTAGCATAAACACCAGGTGTTACTTCCGATAACCCGCCATTGCTTTGTCCGTATAAAAACACATTGCCATCATTGTCTAAATCCACAAAAAAAGCAGCATCTCTTGCAGTTGTTCCCCAATACGAACTTGCAGAAATTGTTGCTCCATCATCAATCAAACGAATAACAAATGCATCACGGTCACCTCCTTGATAAGTTGTTTGATACCCACTCATCACCATAAATTCGTTTGATGCTACGCCACTTACATAAAGGTCATTATTATAATCTAATCTTAAACCTAAGGCGCTTTCACCCAATGTTCCACCCAAATAGGTCGACCAATTAAGGCTAGATAAATCAGGTGGCATTGAGAAAATTACTGCATCTTGTGTACCACCTCCATATGTTGTTTGGTGCGTACCTGGAGTAGTTGGAAAATCAGTTGAAGCTGTACATGAAGCGATATAACAATTTCCGTCTGAATCAACAATAATTTCACCGCGATAATTATCTCCGTAATTTGAAGTTAATGTGTTAATTCCATCTGCACTAGAACCTCCTACAAAAGTAGAACCAATAACAGCAGTGCCGTCCTCGGATAAATGACTTACAATGATGTCTTCTGAAATTCCTCCGGCAGGACCAGTATTGTCATATGCTCCTGCAGAAACTGGATAATCGATTGAGCGAGTCGATCCAAAAACGTAGAGTTCATTGTCTTCATTTGCTACCATACTGTGAGGTAAATCCTGTCCAGCGCCACCAAGATAAGTGGCATAATAAAGGGTAGTTGCATCAGGACTTAATTTGCTAATTGCAATGTCTACACCTCCAGCAAAAGTTGTTTGAAAAGAACCCACTTCAGTAGGATATCCAGCGCCGAAACAACGTGCTCCTGAATAAATATTTTCGTCACTATCATAAGTAGCACAGTGTCCGAAATTTGTTGCTGTTCCGCCAGAAAGTGTTGCACCAACCAAAACTGGATCAATAATAAGTTCGATTGAATGATCGTATCCTTCCGGAAATTTAAAACTGACCGTTTGATCTATTAGTTGATAGAAACATGGAACTTCAACTTTTTCCCCGTTTATAACTTGATAAGCGTAAGGCGCATTTTCAATGAAATCACCAACCGTTGTGGCACAAATTAGATTTCCGTTTTTTAAGCTGATTTCATCTAAACCTTTATATTGTAATTGGATGAGATTCGCGTCCGCATTGGGAGCTAAGATGAAATCGTATTTAAAATTCAGCGCTGAGCTATAAACATGTAAATCAATGGCGGGATAGAGGTTCGAATAGATTACTTCGCCATAAAGAGCAACGTGTGAAGCCCACTTATTGCGGTCATTTCCAATGAAATAATTATGATATTCGGTTCTTTTTGCTTGACCTTTAAGTATTGGATTTGCATTCGCTCCAACAAATGTTGTACTCCAAGCATGACCATCAATAGGAAAATCATTCTTTTGATGTTTTTCTTCTTCGCCTGAATGGTGATGGGCTACGTCAATATCTTCTTGATCTAATTGGGAATAGGTAAACACATTTTTTTCGAGGTAAACTGAACCAGTGCCCAATGGTGCACGAAATTCAACATTATTGTTCCATTGCCCTTTGTTTTCAATAAAACTTAAGGCATTATGGGTAAGTATTGTTGCATTTGTTTCAACTTGTCCAAGAACAAAATGAGACGAAACAATAACCGCCGCTGAAAATAAAATATGTTTAAATGCTATCATAATCTTTTGTCACACCTTGTTTGTGCTATTATTTAAACGGATAAGACGCGCCAAAAGTTGTATCAAGGGTTTTTTAATTATACAAGAGGTATAAAAATCTCAAATTTAATTGGCCGAGAGGATATGTTATAAAACGATTAAGCCGAGAGGACTTGAGTTAGTTCCCTCTAATCAATTGAACGGTGCCTTGCCCTTCTATTGGTGCACCTGTATCTTCTTTACCTACATATTTATAGAAATAGACACCATCAGGAACAAAATTTCCACGTGCATCCGTTCCGTCCCAACCTTGTGATATAGAATTGAATTCAGCAATTATAACACCCCATCTATCGATTACAACGCAATAGAATTCTTTTACAGCAATTGATTTATGGAAGAAGGTGAAAACATCATTGATTCCGTCACCATTTGGACTAAAGATATTAACGGGAACAAATAAGGTGGGGTCGCAAAGAATGAGGTCGACACAACTGGTATCCACGCATCCGTTTTTATTAGAGGCGACAAGACAAACGGTATATGTTCCACTTTGTTCATAGTGAATTTCTATGACTTCATTGTACTCGTTTGAAATATACCAAGGAGTGGTGTCAAAATTAAAGTTCCAAAAGAATGAGGTATCTGCAGAAGGATCATTTGGATTGGAGAAATTAAGCGACTTATTTTTAAAAGTAATGTCCACCGGAACCAAGGCATCACAATCCGTTTTTAATTGATTGGTTGTAATTGAAAAATCTGCGATTGGACTCAGTGAATCTAAAACAAGAGCTTGCACTAAGCTACAACCATTATCATCCGTAATTTCTAGTTCATACGTCCCTGGATTTAGTCCTCCCCATGTCGAATGGTTATCTGTTTCACCTGTTTCTAGGTTTGTCCATTTATAGGTGTAATCTGGCGTCCCTCCTGTGGCCGCACCATAAACAACACCATTCCCATTTTGATAATCGTATAATCGGCAAAAGGCAGGGTCAAAACCAAATTCACTAAAAAGGAGAGGAGCTGGCTCTACTATGGTAAAATCATAAATTTTTGAACATCCATTTTCGTCATTAATGGTCAAGGTATAATTGCCCGTTTCTACGTCAATAAGACTATCCCCAAATTGACCACTATTTCCATTCGGATCTGGTGCCCAAATATAGACGATTTCATTGTAATTCCCTTGTGCGTTTAGGACCGTATCAACCAATACCATTCCAGTTTCTTCTCCATAGCAAGGCGGGCCAATGACTGTGATTTCTGCATCAATATCCAATGGTTCTTCAATGAAAATAGAATCCGAAGTTGCGCACCCATTTCCTGCGTCGACGGTGAAATAATACCAGCCAGTAGGTAATGTGTTCGCGGTATTTGATCCTCCAACATTCAATACGTTTCCAGCTCCATCTGTAATAACTATTACTTCGGCACCAGTAGGTTCTAGAATATCTATTGTCATTGAGCCGTCAAAAAATCCAAAACAAGAGGGATTATTCGAAATTATATTCAAGGGAGGTGCACCTATATTTATTTCTTCTGTTGCAATTGCGAGACCATCACAACCTCCCCCTCCAACAGTTAAAGTAATGGTGAATGTTCCAATTTCGTCGTAAACATGTGTGAATTCAGTTTCATCATAAGTTGTTCCATCACCCATATCAAAAACAACGGGTACATCAAGCGTTCCTGTGTAAGTAATCGTAATTTCTCCGGTCGCACAATTGAAATCATAATTGAAACTTGCTTCGGGATCTATTGCTTCAACAACAATAATTTCGATATAGGTTGTGTCCACACCTAAACAACCTTCTGGATTATAGGCAATGAGCTGAACAGTATACGTGCCTGCCTCGGTAAATGTATGCGTTGGTTCAAATTCATCTGTTGTAGGCGATCCATCTCCAAAATCCCATTCGTATAGTAACCCCAAGCTGGTATTGTCAAATTCAATCATTAAAGGAGCACAACCTATTGCTTCGGGCAGTGCTTCTGCACTTGCTTCGACATTACTAATTTCAAAATCAATTTTAAAAACAGCCATGTCACATCCTCCAAACTTCATATCTGCGTATGCCCCTGGACTTGTTGCAAAGCTTTCACAAGAACATACACCCTGATAAACCGTTCCAAATTCAGGATCAAAACGACTTGTTCCGCCGTCTACATGACCTCCAGAATATTTCGTGGCATAGTAAAAATCAGTCGCATCTGGCTTAAGGACGCCTAAATAAAATCCACCAAAATCAGAAATGGCATCATCCGAAATAGGAAGATCTGTCCAAGCCCCATGCCCAGAAAAATAAATATAATTGCAATGATCTACCATAAAGGCGATCGGAACAAAATCTCCTTCTTCTGCGCCAGTTCCTACAACCGTACCGAACAATAAATCTTCGAGATTGTGCGATAATTTGCAAATGAATTGATGACTTCCGGGATTAGAATAAACACCAGGAGTTACTTCAGACGTTCCTCCGTCGCTTTGTCCGTAAAGATATACGTTGTTATCTAAATCGATATCTATAAAGAAGGCTGCATCCTTAGCGCTAGTTCCCCAATATGAACTAAATTCAACTGTATTTCCATCATCAATAAATTTCATTACAAAGGCATCCCTTTCTCCTCCTTGATAGGTTGATTGATAACCTGTGGCTGCCATAAATTCATCAGATGCAACACCGGTTACGAATAGATTATGTTCACTATCAAGTCGCAATCCAAGAGCCGCTTCACCTAATACACCGCCAATATAGGACGACCAATGTAAAGTCGATAAATCGGGGGACATTGAGAATACAACACCATCCTGATCTCCTCCACCATAGATTTCTTGATGGGCTCCAAGGGTAGTAGGAAAATCATCCGACTCGGCACTTGATGCAACAAAACAGTTTCCCATGTCATCTACGATTATTTCGCCACGACTAAAATCACCATAATTGGACGTCATTGAGTTGAAACCATCTTGATCTGATCCACCAATATAAGTTGACCCAATTATATCCGTGCCGGCCCAATTTAAATGCGTGACTATGATATCTGAACCGGTGCCTGCCATGTCATATGTCGCGTATGCATCATCAGAAACAGGATAATTAGTCGAAGTGGATATTCCCATTACATACAGTTCATTGTCAAGATTGACGACTAAACTATGTGGAAGATCGATACCACCACCCCCTAAATAAGTTGCGTAAATTAAACTTGTCGCATCCGGACTGAGTTTGCTAATTCCAATGTCGTGTCCACCGCCAAAATCAGATTGAAAAGACCCTAAATCGGTTGGATAACCACCCGAAAAATTTCGAGCTCCTGTAAATATATTACCGTCATGATCATAAGTTGCACAATGCCCCCAATTTGTCCCTAATGTGTTAGAGTAGGTTGCGCCAACTAATACAGGGTCAATAATGAGTGGATAATTTTGGTTATATCCTTTTGGAAATTCGAATCCTACGGTTTGATTTTTAAGGGTGAAATTGCAAATGACTTCCACCTTTTTTCCGTCAATTTCTTGATAAGTGTAAGGTGCGTTTTCAATAAACTCTCCAACGCTAGTAATACATACTAGCGCTCCATTTCTTAAGATAAGATCGTCCAAACCTTCATAACTCATTTTAATTTGATTCGGGTCTCCTTTCGGTGAAACTATAAAATCATATTTAAAATTTTGCGCTGTGCCATAGACATGCAAATCAATAGAAGAATATAATTCTGAATAGGAAACATGATTATACAAGGCAACATTTGAGGCCCATTTTGAGGTATCATTACCTATAAAAAAATTGTAATATGCGGTTTGTTTTTCGTGGGTTGATAGAGATGGATTTGGATTTGCTCCATCAAATGTGGCGCGCCAAGCATGTCCATCAACAAGTTGTTTGTGGGAATGTTCATCATTTCCTTCACCCGCATGGTTATGAGCCATTGCAATATCTTCAGCATCATATTTTGAATAAGTAAATGCATTTTTTTCTAGGAAAATCGAGCCGTAGCTAATTTCAGTGCGGAATTCAATAATTTCTTCCCATTGCCCTTTGTTTTCAATAAATGAAATATTTGTTTTTTTTGGAGAATTATCGTTCGAGTTGATTTGGGAGAATCCAACAAAATGAATACTTAAAATGAAAATAAACAACCAGCTTTTTTTAAACATCATTCGAATAGCGATTTAATTATTAAACGGAATAGCTATAGTATAAGTTGCGTGAGTAGATAGGCAAAATAGTGATTTTGACAAGACATGAATTCTTTTTCCTTTTTTCCCTTAAAAGAACAGCCACAGCTTCTTATCTGGTCCATCAACTAATTCGGGTCTAATACCTAGCATTTTATATAGTTTCTACTGTTAAAATGTTTGTAAACAGCGTGGCATGGCGATTTTACCGAGATAAAGTAAATAGATCTTTCTTTATCCAATTCGAATTAAAAATTGATGGATCAACTAATGCGGATCAATGTTTAAAGATCAAAACCAAATTGATTTTGCAAGTCTGAACGTATTTGCATGTGCCTCTACAATATCTTTAATATGAAGTGAGTATCCGCCACCCATGCTAATTGCAATTGGAATTTCACGTTGTTTGCATTGTTGCATTACAAGCTCATCTCTACGTTTGCAGCCGTCTGTGGACAAATTTAAGCGACCTAATTTATCCGTACCTAAAACATCAACTCCACTTAGGTAAAACACCAATTCAGGATTTACTTTTTCGAGAATTTCCGGAATTGTTTTTGCAATGATGTCAAGATACGAAGTGTCATCAATGCCATCTGGAACGCCAATGTCTAAGTCAGATTTTTCTTTTTTGAGGGGGTAATTTTGTGCACCGTGAACACTAAAGGTGAAAACACGCGTTTCATTTTCAAAGAGTTTGGCCGTTCCGTTTCCTTGGTGCACGTCTAAATCAATGATCATAATTTGGTTTACCACACCAGTATGCAATAATTCGTTGCTCGCGATAGCAAAATCATTGAACATACAAAACCCTTCTCCCCGGTCGGCGAAAGCATGATGTGTGCCACCCGCAATATTGAGAGAAACACCATCTTTTAAAGCGTGATAAGCACATTCTAATGTTCCTCCAGAAATATGCCTTCCTCGTGTAACTAAGGTTTCGTGAAATGGAAAACCGAGTGCTCTAATTTCATGGCGACTTAATGTTCCGGTTTTAAGTTTTTCCCAATATTCGGCCGAATGTGTTCGTAAAATTTGCTCTTCAGAGAGCGCTTTAGGATGAAAAAAATCGGTTGCATCTAAGGTGCCCTCGTAAAGAAGTTGCTGTGGTAAAAGGTCATACTTCTCCATTGGAAATCGGTGACCATCTGGTAGTTGCTGATAGCTGTATATTGGACTATAGGCAACCTTCATTTAATTGCTGGTTTGGTGATCAAGAATTTCGTCCTCTCTTTTATCTCTGTGTCGATAACCGTATAATGCAATTGAGAAAGCTGCAAAAGGAAGAACGGCCATCAAGTAGTAGACATTGAAGCCGATTTTTCCATAGAGAAAAGCGCCAACAACTGGAAAGACCGCTAGGGAAAAGGAATTAATCGATTCGCTAATGCCCATAATTTCACCTTGCTTTTTAGGATCAGCGTGAATGGAAATCAGCGCATTGAAGGTCGGAAATGTTAATGAAAGCCCTAAATTCATGATGTAGTAAAAGGTAATGTAGAGCCAGAAATTGGCCGTAAGGGTAATCGCAATAAGTCCAACGGTAGAAAGGGCCAAACCAATTAATAAGGTTGGAAATTCTCCAAATTTCTTAATCGCAATGCGTGACATAAAAGCCTGATTGAAGGACAGGAAAACACCAACAACGAGCATAAAAAGCCCCAATTTGTATTCGTCAAATTTAAATAGGTCGATAATAAAAAGCGAAATAGTCGAAATATAAAAGGCCATCATAATTGAAAAAAATAACTTTGTGGCAAAGAGCAGTTTAATAATTGGCTTGGGATCAAGTACTTTAATTCTTCGAATGATGAAGAGGTTTTTGATCACTGATTCTTTTTTACGAAGCGACCTTTTTTCTTTTGGGTGTGATTCTTTTAACCAAAAAATAATCGTAAGAAGTGTAAGGGTAGAAATTGCAATGGCCGCCAAGGCCGTTCCTTTGAATCCGAGAGAAGTCGAAGCTGTGATGCCCCCAATCCCAGGCCCGATCATTAAACCGATTCCTCCAATCCCTCCTAAGAAACCGAAGATATATGATTTTTCTTCCCGCGTCGTAATATCCGAAACATAAGCATTTGCAACGGAGGCATTCCCTCCTGTCACACCGTCAAGTGCCCGCGCAATTCCAATCACTAATAAACCAAGGCCAATTCCAAACAAGGTGTAGTCCGGAAGATAAAGCGCTGCTAAAAAGATGAACCAACTTAGAAGTGTACCGGCTTGACTAATAACGAGTATGGGTTTCCTGCCTAATGAGTCTGATAAAGCACCTAAATAGGGTGCTCCTACGAATTGAAACGCGGCATAAAGTGATAACAATAGGCCAAATACCCAATCTGGAGCCCCATAACTTTCTACAATGAAGGGTAAAACAGGCATTAATATGCTAAATCCTAATACATTAACGAAGGTCAGGAAATAAGCAGGAAGGAGTTTTTTGTTCATTTCATGACAAAGGTAAGGAATTTGAAAGTTGTTTAAACACAACTATTCATCCTGATCTTCTAAAAAATTAATTAATTCGTTTTCTGAACGAATCGGAGCCGAACAATAATTTGATGTGCACATAAAAAGGGTTCCAGCGTCAAATCCACCATAAAAAGATTCGTCTTCGGGACTCATTTTTCCAGGCACCAATTCTTCGAATATAAAGTAGGGATTTTTAGCCATCAGCATTTTTTTCATGTACTTATTCTTAAGGTTTTGAACTTGCTTTCCACCAACTAACTTCGCATGAAAAGGCTCACTTTCGAGTTCGTGTCTTGCACGGATCAATTCAGGCAAAGTAAACAGTGATGTTTTAAGTGATTCTTGATCAAGTAGATCAAATGTCTTTTTTGCAAAAACATGAAAATCAGGTCTATCACATAAATAGGAAAGGCGATTATAGGTCATCACCGCAGCTAAATTGTCGCGTGATACAATCGGAGCTTTGAGTGCAACCTCCCCAATTACAGATTGAATTCCTTTTTCTGAGTTAAATTTCTTGATACAAATTGTTGCCAATTTTTCTGCTAAATCTATATAATACTTTTCGTTAAGCACTTGTCCGTATAGCATAAGTGATTCGATTAAGCGGCGATTGTCTTCAAAGGAATAAATTTTAGTCGCTCCTTTTTCTCTCGCATATAATCCGTTTGCGGTTTTAAACCAATCCAGCGAATAATCCAACATTTTCTGCCCTTCTTTGAGATAAGCTTCATTGTCTGTTGCTGCCCACAGCCAAATCATGGCATTTGTGATCATGGCATTTTCCTTGAGATATATTTTTTTATCTACGCTAGGCGTCCCTTGGATTAATCGTTCTGCCTCGTTAAGTGCATAATATTCGCCCGAATGCTCTCCTGCTATTAAATCCGCATTTTGACTGTTCCAATAAAGCGGTGTGCCTTCTTGCAAGAAACGTTTGCAATAGTTCAAAATTTCTTCCGCTTTCTGAATCGCTATTGTATCATTCATGATTATGCCGTAACGGCAATAACTTTCAATATAGTTGGCTTGATACCGAAGTAATTTTTCATAATGTTGATGATCCCAACTACTTTTTGCCGAATACTGATATACTCCGCTCCAAACAGGATCAACTAATAAATAAGATTGCTGTACAGTTAATTTTGCCCATTCTTCCAGTTTGTTTTCTGTTGATTTATACTGAAGAGCATGCTCAATACCACTTAATTCTAATGCTCTATTGTTATGCGGAAATCCGCCTAGTTTATAATCTAATCGCGACCTAAACTCTTCATTTAACGCACGATTGTCGGCAGAAACAAGTGTTGCTTGAGTAGAAGTTGCAGCAGTTGGTGGCAAAGGTGTAGGATTGTTTACAATATTTTTTAAATCAGCTAAAAATCGCTTTGCAGGTTGGTAGCCCTTTAGTTTTAAGAGCTCTTCTCCGTCGGCATTAAAAACAATTAAGGCTGGCCAACCCCATGGTTTATATGCTGAAAATAAGTCAGGTCTTGCATCTTGATCTTCGCGACTTAAAATAAAATGTTCATTTAGATAGTCCTTAACCGCTGTGTTGGAATAGGTGCTATCATCCATCACATGACACCAATGGCACCAATTTGCACCAACTTCCAAAAAAACCAGTTTATTTGCTTCTTTTGCCTCGTTAAATATTTCTCGGTTAAACGGTTTCCAGTTAATCTCTTCACTCTTTAGGTGTTTTGGTTGGGGGTTATTGCATCCTAAATTGAATAGATTTATAAGGAAGGTTGTTGCGAGCACGTTGAAGGAAATTCTCATTGATTTGATTATTGGAGAGACTTTATTGTATCTTTTTTCGTCTAAGATATACGTTTGTAATATTGTTATGGATTTATTAATTCTGCTTATCTTTAAATTTTTGCCACTTTTACCTTAAAATGAGAATAATACCACTCTTTATTGCCTTCATAAGTTTCAATCTCTCTGCTCAAGTAGCAGAGGCGAAATGGACGGCTAAACCTTTTGATAAGATAGGTTTCGTTGAGAATTTAGGTCAAATCGAGCCCCTTTTTAACCAGGAAATTATCTTTTTTGCACGAGCTGGTGCAACGACTTATTTTTTAACGACTGGTGGTATTATTGTCGGGCAACAAGAAGTGTTTTCTGGAACTGAATTGTGGGAAAGACATGAGGATTTCGAAAAAGGTGAACAAATTGAGCCAGCTGAATGGCATTATTTCTTTTTAAAATGGGAAAATTCAAGTGCTACTGCAAAATTCGTCCCAGTCGCATTAAATAAGCACACATTCCATTTCCAAAATCCAACGAACCTAAAAGAAACAATAAAAGCAAAAACATATAGCGAATTAGTTCTCGAGTCAATTTACGACGGAATAGATCTGCAGTTTTATTTGCCCGAAGAGGGTGGATTGAAATATTCATTTATTGTTCATCCTGGAAAAAATGCGGAACAAATTAATTTTTCGTTTCAGCAGGCAGAAACACTGATTAATGCAAGTGGTGAAATTGAAATTCAAACTGAAATGCCACTGTTTTTAGATAAAGCACCTAAGGCTTGGGTAGAAGGAGGAGAGGAAGTAAAGGTTGCATTTAAAGAAGATAATTCTCAAAAGTATGGATTCAAATTAGGGGATTATAATAAAACTAAAACTTTAGTTATTGATCCTTGGGTGGTGCTTGGTTTACCGTTTACGGATACACAACAAGGATATGATGTCGGTGCAGACTTTGTAGGAAATGTAAGTGTGTTAGGTCAACATGGAAACGAAGTGGCCCATTACGATAATACAGGGGCTTTAGATTGGGTATGGACAAGTCCTGGCTCATTGAACCAGTTTTACGGTGATATGGATGTCAACCCTTACAATGGCGATACCTATTATATGTTTATGGGTTTATTTATGGGGGTCCAAGATATTTGGCGTTTAAATGTAAGTGGCGTTGTCACTGCAAGCATTTATCTCATTCCTGCAGAAGACGATCCCGGCGAGCTTTGGCGTATACGCTATAATCGTGTTACTGATGAGGTTGTTGTCGGAGCGGGCGGTTTGCCGAGAGCCTCTCACTTGTTAGTTTTGGATGGTGATTTAACCACAAAAGCAGTATATGCCCCGCTCACTCCATTTCCGCCCAATTTAACTGATGCAACACTCTTGGATGTGGATCCTTTGGGAGAATATTTTTATTTTTTGTGTTCTGGTGATGCACCACCACTTTACAACAACACGATTTATAAGGTTTTGCAATCAGATCCTTCGGTTATTGTGTGGGAATCTTCAACAGCCTATACTTTTCAAGAAATTTCATGTATAGGATACATGGGGTACGAAGTTATGACAGGTGAGGGTCCGGATTGGTATTCGGCAAATGGTATGAATGGAATGGCCTGCAGTTTTGATTTGTATACGTATGACGGGGATAATTTAGACAGATGGGATCGCGCAACGGGTGATTTATTGGGAACTCGTTCAATCACTCCGCTTGATCCAACTATTTATGGTGATCTCGTTTTTTGTGGCGGTATCGATACAGACCCCTGCGGTAATGTTTATTTAGGAACCGAAGATAGTTTACTTAAATTTACAAGAGAGTTGGATTTTATGGAAGGCTATGAACTGCCAGATACCTGCTATGACGTGCGTTTTACAATGGAAGGGTTGTTTGCTAGCGGTAAAGATTTTGTTCAAGCTTGGGATGATTATGATTGGGTAAGTTTAACTATGAGTTCAACGGATCAACCCTGTGGATCTTGTGATGGTACGGCGACAATTTATCCTGAAAGTTTTTGTCCAGAGCTTGTGCCAAGTGTCGTTTGGAGCCCCTCCGGTCAAACTGATTTTACAGCTACCGGCCTTTGTATCGGATGGCATACTGCAACGGTGAGTTGGATCAATGAAATAGGTGATACGCTCGTCATAGTTGATTCTGTTGAGGTAGAATTGGGTGCGGCAGGGACGTTAAATCTAGATGTATCGGATCAAACTTGTAACGAGGATTGTGATGGCTCTGTGATAATTACGGTGACAGGTGGTTTTGATCCATTTGTATTTGAAGTAGGGCCTGAATCGAATGGAACAGGAATTTTCACTGAATTATGCGAGGGTATTTATCCTATTGTTGTTACCGACAATGACGGATGTTTGTTTATAGATACTGTTGTAATCAATGCTTTAGATTCTATCGTTGTCGACGAAATGATTCTACATGAGGCGTGCGAAGATGCCTGTAATGGAAGCGTAACATTGATGCCTACCACAGGTTTAGCTCCTTATTCTTATACATTAGGTGTAGAAACAAATGCGACAGGAGTTTTCGAAGATTTGTGTGCAGGAATCTATGAAGTTTTGGTGATTGATGCTAATAGTTGCGCTTATTATAATGTGATTGAAATTATCGTTGGTGAAGATTTAGGATTGGATACGGTTTCTGCAAATGCTCCGTCTTGTTATGGATTTACGGATGGATCTGCCACTGTATCTACCTTGATCGGCGAAGAACCGATTACTTACACGTGGTTTCCTACAAATCCTGTACCTGGTGCAACGTATAATAATTTGGCTGGTGGCACGTATACTGTTGTTGCATTGGATGCAAACGGTTGCTATGACACATTGGTTTTTGATTTATTTAAGCCAGATTCCTTGTATGCGTCTTTGAATCTTTATGACCCACTATGTTATGGCGATTCTACCGGCTCAGTTGGTGTAGATACCGTTTACAACGCGCAAGGTGATCTTGACAATATTTCTTTTATATGGTCACCCGATCCTTCGAATGTAAGCGGTGTTGGTGCAGATTCTTCTTATCAACTCTACTCCGGAACGTATGCCTTGTCTATCACGGATGATAAAGGTTGTTCTTGGGTGACAGATTTTTCAATTAGCGAACCGGAACCATTGGTATTTGCTGAGTTTGGATACGATCCAGCCTACTGTCGTCTTTTTGATTACCAAAATGGTAATGGTGTTGTCTTTGCCGCTGCAACTGGAGGCACTCCAGATTATACCTATGAATGGTTAAATCTTGAAACGCTTGAATCGACTGTGAATTCAACTTGGGGTGGACTGAATCCAGGGACGTATCAGATTACGGTCATAGATGAAAATGGCTGTGTTTTGCAAGATATTATTGAAATGGATTCGCTTAACCCTATTGCCGACTTTACAATAAATTCAGCGCAACTAGATGGTGCATATGAAGGAACGGAAGTTGTTCTTGCTACCTTTGAAAACAAATCTCAAAATTTTGCCAATCCAAACAATCCGCTTGCAGATACTACTTTCTTTTGGAACCTCGACAATCCGAACGCAGAGTGGTTCATTTCTCATGATTATTTTGAAGATATTGATTCGAATTATAGAGGTGAAGCTACATACGATATTTGCTTAGTGGCCATCAATAGTAACGGATGTGCGGATACCTTATGTAAAACCATCATAGTGCACGTTCAGCCAGAATTTATAGCGCCAAATATTTTTACACCAGATGGAGATGGTAAAAATGATGTATTCACCTTCGAGTTTAAAGCGCAAGGTATTGAAACATTTTCGTGTCAAATTGTAAACCGTTGGGGTATTGTCGTTGCTGAATTGGATGATATCGCTCAGGGATGGGATGGTACAACATTTTCGGGAACGCCATGCGTTTCAGGGACGTATTTCTACTCTTATAGTGCTAAATCAACCAATGGGACCGACTTTATTGGTCAAGGTACTGTGCAATTGGTTCGATAGTAATCCAACAAATTGATTGAATAGATGGCTATAAAATTCCTTTTATTTGCACATAGAATACGATTCGTGCGTGAGAAAATTTTATAAATTGCGTATTATGAGAGCGTCTATCTTTATTTTATCCTTAATATTTGCTGTTTCTGGGTATACTCAGCCACTTAATAATGGTCATATTGAATCCGAAATTGAAGGAAGAGCCGCAGGTTGTGCACCAGCCACGGCATCAACTTTTTTAGAGTTCAATAATGTGAAAGCGTTGATTCATACAGGGGGGAATTTATGGCAAATTGCAGGTCAAAACTTTTCCCAATATGAAGTGCCAAAAGGTTCAGGTATTATGGCGCTTTTTACCTCCGCTTTATGGCTTGGTGGAATTGACATTAATGGACAATTAAAAATAGCCGCAGTCCGCTACCGACAAGGTCAAGATTATTGGACAGGTCCATTAACTGCTGGAGGTGACGCAGAAATTGTTCCCGCAGTTTGTGAAGAATATGATCGCCACTATGTCGTAACGCAAGATGAAGTTCGAGAATTTGACGCCTGGTTTAAAGCAGGTCTTTCTGATATTGAAAATGGAACGACAACTCAAGCCGATAATTTCCCAGAATATGAAATCCCGCTATCTATTATTGATTGGCCAGCTCACGGCGACCCTTCTTTAGGGCAAGATTTTTATTTGGCGCCCTTTTATGATCGTGATGAAAATGGATTTTACGAACCGGAAAATGGAGATTATCCCTGGTATGATATTGAAAAAACAATCGATTGCCAAACGGATCGAACGGTGACACTGTTTGGGGATCAAACAATTTGGTGGGTGATGAATGATAAAGGAAATATTCACACAGAAACTGGAGCTGATCCGCTTGGTATGGAAATACGTGCGCAAGCATTTGCTTTTGCTACCAATGACGAGATTAATAACATGACGTTTTACAATTATGAATTGGTTAATAGATCAACTCAAACACTTTATAACACGTATTTTGGTGTTTTTATTGACGGAGCGTTAGGAGGGCCGAATGATGATTATGTAGGGTGTGACGTCAGTCGAGGTTTGGGATATACGTATAATGGCAACTCGTTTGATGCTACGGATGGCGGTTATTTGGGATATGGTGCAAATCCTCCTGCAGCAGGTATTGATTTCTTTGAAGGTCCTTATCTTGATAATGACGGTGAAGACAATCCGATTTATATCGAAGATAGTGTGGAAATGAGTGAAATTTACGCTCGGAATGGAATTCCATATCCTGGTCTCGGAATTGGGTACGGTGATGGTATTGTGGATAATGAAAGATTGGGGATGCGAAAGTTTTTATACTATAATAACCTTGGTGGTGGCGGAATTTTAGCACAAACTGACCCCGTTTCGGGTCAAGATTATTATAACTATTTAAGTGGTTTTTGGAAGGATGGAACGCCATTTGTTTATGGTGGAAATGGACACCAGTCTGATCCAGATGCATTGCCTACTGTGCAATCTGATTATATGTTTCCGGCAGACACAGATCCGCTTGGGTGGGGAACGGCTGGTGCACCTCAAGCATTGTGGACGGAGCAATCCGCAGGGAATGTTCCTTTTGATCGGCGTTTTGCACAATCTGCTGGTCCTTTCGTCTTAAAACCAGGTGCGATTAACAATATCACTACAGGAATTGTATGGGCACGTGCCACATCTGGTGATCCCTTCGAATCAGTTATCGCGCTGCAGAAAGCGGATGACAAGGCGCAGGCTCTTTTTGACAATTGTTTTAAAGTTTTAGATGGCCCTCACGCCCCAGAATTATCTATTCAAGAAATGGAAAATGAATTAATTATTTCAATTTATAATCCAAGTGCCTCCAATAATAGTGACGAGGATTATATCGAATTGGATCCCTTTTTGGTTAATCCGGGTGGAATAGCTGTTTTTGATAATAATTATCGATTCCAAGGTTATCAAGTCTTTCAAATTGTTGACGATAATGTTTCTCCCAATGAATTATATGATGTGTCTAAGGCACGGTTGGTTTATCAGTGTGATATTCGTGATACCATTTCGAGACTTGTAAACTATGATTATGACGACGAAATCGGTCGATCTGTTCCTACTGTAATGGTTCAAGGAAATAATGAAGGTATACGTCATAGTTTTAGCGTTACTGAAGATTTGTTTGCAACCGGAACACGCACCTTGGTCAACTTTAAACGGTATTATTATATGGCCGTAGCTTATGCTTCCAACGAGTATAAAAAATATGATCCTGATTCGCCCGCGAATATTGATGGCCAAAAACGACCGTATTTATCGAGTAGAAAGGGAGCTATCGGAGAGATTGTATCCTATGAGGCTATTCCTCATTCTCCAAGTCCTGAAAACGGAGGAACAATTAATCAAGTGAATTACGGGTATGAAATTCCTGTTACACGGATCGACGGATGGGGCAATGGTGGCAGATGGACGGAGATTACAGAAGCGTCCGAACAAGCGATTTTAATCAATAATAGTATGGATGAATTGTCCTATAAATCAGGGGCAGGACCTGTCGAAATTATGGTAATAGACCCTCTGAATTTACCGGACAATGATTTTGAACTCTATTTTACAGCGGAAGATTTGGATGATTTATCAAATGCCGGTTGGTTTCTCGTTAATCTTTCAACAAATGATACCGTCTTTTCTAAGCGCACCATTGATGTTGCGACAGATCAACTTATTCCTGAATGGGGAATCTCTGTTTCCATTATTCAAACGGCCTATGAAAACATCTTAATGGGTGTTTTCCCGAAAAAATATACAGATCCAATTAATGCAACCTTAACTTTTGCTGATTCTTCCAAAAGATGGCTCGGTGGTATAGAAGATTCCGATAACTTCGATTTTACCAATTGGATTCGTTCAGGACTTTACGATCCCGAAAGTGATGATTGTCTTGGTGCGGTTTCGTTTAATCCTTGCTATTACAAAGACAAGGATGTAGATTTTAATCAAAATTATGAAAATCTTATCAATGGAATTGTAGGGCCATTCAATATTTTAGGATCGGAGTTTACAGGTATGACAGTGGGTTATCCTGACGTGACATATGATCCTGTTACGGGTCTTCCGAGCTCTTGGTTTGATCCTACAACAGCACAAGGTAAACTTGATTTCCCTGATTTACACGGTGTAGATATTGTCTTTACTAGCGACCCAACCTATTGGACTCAATGTCCAGTTATTGAGACGGGTATGAATGACAATCAAAGTATCGGTGGTTCGTCGATTATGAAACTTAGAAAGTCCAATTCTAAAAATAAAGCTGGTGCTGAGCTGGAAACAACTGGTATGAGTTGGTTTCCGGGTTATGCCATTGATGTTGAAACGGGGCAACGTTTGAATATGGCTTTCGGCGAAAACTCTTGGTTGCATGGAGCAAATGGTACAGATATGTTATGGAATCCGACTTCAGAAATTCTTGGAAATGTGGCGGGCGAACCTGTAATTGGAGGCGGCCATACGATTTATGTCTTTGGAGTAAATATTGATGGAAGTGGTATGCCGGCCTATGATGGTGGAAAATGGTTGCACGATCGCCTATCTGATGAAAGTTTATCGAGTTACTTAAGGGCATGGAAAAACTGTCTGTGGGTGGTAAATCCATTATTGGAGGACGATCAAGAGTTGTTGAGTAATGAAGCGAGAATGAAGATTAGAGTGGGTCATCCTTATCAAACCGAAACCTATACAGGCATAAATGATGGCAAACCAGCATATCGATTTAGTACAAATGGTTTTCAAACAATTTATCAGGATAATCGCACGATAACATCCGTATTGGATCAAATTCGAATGGTTCCAAATCCGTATTATGCGTATTCAGAATATGAAGCGAATGGAATTGATAATCGCGTAAAATTTACCAACCTTCCAGAAAAATGTGAGATCAATATCTTTAATATGAACGGCGGTTTAGTTAAACATATTGAAAAGGATAATGACCTTACATTTGTTGATTGGACGCTGAAAAATCATCAAGAAATTCCTATCGCAAGTGGGATGTATATTGTTCACATTACCGTTCCCGGCGTAGGGGAAAAGATTTTGAAATGGTACTGTGCTATGCGCTTGGTGGATACAACAAATTTATAAGCTGGAAATGAATACATACATCAACGCGTTTGCACTGTCCGCCTTTTTAATGGTTTCGGCTTCTTACGGTCAAGATTTTTCAATTGGGTTGGATCTGGGCTCGAATCTTATGACCGTTGAACGCGATCAATTAGGAACGGCTTATAAACCAACATTTAATGGAGGAGGATTGGTAACGTATCAATGGACCGAACATGTTGGAATTCGTTCGGGAATTTATTACAGTCAAAAAATGCATACGATTACTCAATTAGATACAGGATTGCTAAACCTTTTTGGCTTGGAAAGTCAATTGCCCGAAGGTGTTCAGGTAGATTTGAAAACGTATTCTTTTCAGAAAAGCCGAATTACGCAACACTATATTGAATTACCATTACTTGCATCTTATTCCTTGGATTGGTTCAATGCTTATTTCGGCCCTTATCTTGGTCGGATGGTGCACGCGAGGCAAACCACATTTTCGTCAACAACGGTTCCATTTCTCCAAGCAGTAGATGTCTCAGCATTGGATCCAACAGGAGGCGTATTTACGGCCTTATTACCGCCTCCTTATAGCGAGGAAATTACTGAAACAACTTCCAAAAAAGGGCTTACGAATTGGCAATTTGGATTAAAGGCTGGGATGGGTATCGAAGTGAAAAATATCGGTGTAAACCTCTTTTATAATTATGGTTTTTTAAAGCACCGAACAAGTGTTCAGACAGGTCCAAATAAGCCCTACTCTTATTTTCAAGCATCCATTAACTATAAATTTAGTTTCAGAAATAAAACTGAATAAATGGACCATGAATCCATCATTAAAACAATCCACAAGCAAACGAACGCTATTGTTACGTTGACCTTACTCATCTTTGTTTTGATCACATTTATTATAGTGCTCTTGAGTAAAAGGGCTCACTGTGGCGTAGTTGATCCTGTGGTAAACGACGAAGTTTTGACAGTTAATTTCACCCATCCAAACGAAGAGGGCTCGAAATTGTTTAAGGCGAACTGTGCAGGGTGTCATTTTGTTGACAGGGACATGGCTGGGCCTACATTAAAAGGCGCATTTCACCGACAACCTTATTCCAATTGGTTTTTCGATTTTTTGAACAATGAAGATTCGCTCGTTCTCAATCAAGAGCCTTATACACTTCGTTTACGAGAAGTTTGGTCCGATTCACCATGGACGCATAATTTTGCATATCTCACTAAGAAAGAAAAGGAATCCTTAGCGCAATTTATCCAATAAAAAAACCCACTGTACAAATGCACAGTGGGTTTTACGGTTTATTTAATCTATAATTAACCTCTAAAAATCAAATTTAATACCTTGTGCTAAAGGTAATTCACTCGAATAATTAATCGTATTTGTTTGTCTACGCATATAAACTTTCCAAGCATCTGAACCCGATTCTCTTCCGCCTCCAGTTTCTTTTTCTCCTCCAAAAGCACCACCTATTTCAGCGCCAGATGTTCCTATATTCACGTTTGCAATTCCACAATCTGATCCCCAAGCGGATAAAAACTGTTCAGACTCACGAATATTGTTGGTGAAGATGGAAGAAGATAATCCTTGTGCTACATTGTTTTGAATAGCAATTGCGTTATCCACCTCTCCTTTGTATTTCATGATGTATAATAAAGGTGCAAAGGTTTCATGTTGAACAATTGAAAAATGGTTTTCAACTTCAGCAATTGAAGGAGAAACATAACATCCAGATTCATATCCTTCACCACTTAATTTCTCGCCTTCTACCAATACTGTTCCACCTTCAACTTTAACCTTCTTAATAGCATCTAGATAGGTATTCACTGCATCTGCATCAATCAATGGTCCCATATGAAAACGCTCATCCAACGGATTTCCAATTTTAATTTGTTTGTATGCATTCACTAATATATCCCTTACTTGATCATAAATTGATTCGTGAATGATTAATCTACGGGTTGATGTACAACGTTGTCCTGACGTTCCAACTGCACCAAATACAACGCCCGGTAAAACAAGTTTTAAATCGGCGCTCGGTGTTATAATAATTGCATTATTACCACCTAATTCTAGTAATGACTTACCTAATCGTTTACCAACTGCTTCTCCAACCGCTTTTCCCATGCGAGTTGAACCTGTTGCAGAGATCAACGGCACACGCTTATCATTCGACATAGCAATTCCTAAATCCGCGCCACCAATCAAAACAGTTGAAACACCTTCTGGAACATTATTTTCAGCAAATACTTCCGCCGTTATTTTTTGACAAGCGATCGCAGTTAATGGTGTTTTTTCAGACGGTTTCCAAATACAAACGTCTCCGCAGATCCACGCTAAAGCCGTGTTCCAACACCAAACAGCAACAGGAAAATTGAATGCAGAAATAATCCCTACTATTCCTAGTGGATGATACTGATCATACATGCGGTGAACAGGTCTTTCAGAATGTAAGGTCGAACCGTTTAATTGACGCGATAATCCAACAGCAAAATCACAGATATCAATCATTTCTTGAACCTCTCCTAGTCCTTCTTGATAAGATTTACCCATCTCATAAGAAACCAATTTTCCTAAGGGCTCTTTATATTCTCTTAGTTTTTGACCCAATTGACGAACAATTTCACCCCGCTTTGGAGCAGGTACGTGACGCCATGTTTTAAAGGCTTCTTGGCCCTTTAATATTGCCGCTTCGTATTCGGCTTCTGTCGCTGATTTTACTGTCGCAATCAACGTTCCATCAACAGGTGAATACGAATGAATTTCAGGTCCTCTTGTATTAAACCAATGAGCACCAGTAGATGCTCCTTTATTTATTTCTTGTATTCCTAAAGAGGCCAAGATGGCGCCCATTTCTGTATCTATACTCACTGTTGACATAATTATTTTCTTTAAATTCTTAACAAAAATACGGTTTTTCGTGTAATCAGGGGTGAAAAAACCTGTTAAATCGCTGTTAAGATGTTTTCGTCTATGAGCCATTTTTTGATCAATAAAAAGTGTAAATAGTTCTTCCGAGGAGCTTTTGAACGCATTATTTTAACAAAGTTCACTATCTTTACTTAAATTTAAATGGTAAAAATTGGTTACCTTTTTTGGTATGAAAGGCATTAACTGTTGTTTAATCATTTATACATTTTAATTATGAGAAGATTAGTTTTAGGAGTTGGCGTTTTGGCACTTTCATTCATGAGTTTTACATACGCATCAAATGGCGGTGGAGAAAATGTTTGTACAGTATACTTTCCGCAGCAAATAGGTGCTGAATTAACCTATGAAAATTACAATGCCAAGGATAAATTAGAGTCTACTGATCGTTTTAAGGTTGTGAATTTTAGAGAGAATGGAGACTCTACTTTAATTGATGTGGAGGCTGCTAGTTTTGACAAAAAAGGGGAAGAAATATACAATAGTACGTTCAGTTATACCTGCAAGGATGGCGTCTTCAGAATGTCCATGGAAAGTATGATGGATCCTGCAATGATGGAAGCATACAAAGACATGGAAATTACAATGACCCAATCTGATATTGTTTTTCCAGCAGAAATGAATGTTGGTGGCGCATTGCCTGATGCAGAGATGAATGTTACAGTCACTTCCAACGGAATGCAAGTGATGGAAATGAATTTTAAGATCGTAGATCGAAAGGTTGAGGCCAAAGAATCAATTACAACGCCCGCCGGAACATTTGACTGTTTTAAGTTGACTCAAACAACGAATATGAAGATGATGTTTATGAACAAAACCTTTACTTCTGTTGATTGGATTGTGCCTAATATTGGAAATGTGCGTTCTGAGTCATATAATAATAAAGGTTCATTAGAGTCATACCGAATTCTCACAAATATTAAGTAGTCGTAGAATTTAATGCAGTTGTTCAAGATTGATTTCTCTTCCTATAAAACAATACTTGTTGCTGCCGTCTTCATTCGTTTGATTGCTGCCATTTTCTCGCAAGGATATGGTATGCATGACGATCATTTCCTCGTGATCGAGGCTTCCGCATCTTGGGCAAATGGTTATGATTATAATCATTGGCTGCCTTGGACGCCCCTGAGTAAGGGTACACCCGAAGGGCATAGTTTTACCTATGTTGGACTTAATTATTTCTATTTTGTTTTCATGAAGGCGATAGGAATTGTGGATCCTAAGGTTTTGATGTTAATTAACCGCCTCTTTCACGCTGCTTTATCGCTTTTAATTGTTCATTTTGGTTTTAAAATAACGGAAAAATTGGGTTCGCGTGAACTTGCCGTCAAAGTGGGATGGATCTTGGCTTTACTTTGGGTGCTTCCCTTTTTATCCGTCCGTAATTTGGTGGAAATTGTATGCATCCCCTTTATGATGTGGGGCGTGTGGTTAGTCCTAAAAGGAAATCTAAAGAAACGGTTTTTTTATGCCGGAATTCTTTTGGGTTTTGCTGTCTCTATTCGCTATCAAGTGGCTGTTTTTGCATTTGGAATGGCGCTCGTTTTCTTTTTTCAAAAGCAGTATAAGGGCTTTGGTTTGTTTGCGCTAGGTGGTATTTTGGTTTTTAGTTTAACACAAGGATTAGTCGATTTTCTGATTTGGGGCTATCCTTTTGCAGAATTCCTTGGCTACGCATTTTATAATGTGAATGAAGGAACTGAATATATTCCGAATAATAATTATTTCATGTATATGCTGGTGCTCATGGGTTCACTCCTTTTTCCACTCGGATTGCTGTTGGGAATAGGTTTCTTTAAATCATGGAAGAAGTATGTCTTTTTATTTGTTCCCGTTATTTGTTTTGTGATTTTCCACTCCCTGTATCCAAGTAAACAGGAACGTTTTATTTTACCTGTATTGCCCTTTTTTATCATATTAGGCGTCTTGGGTTATCAATTGATTAAACAGACGGATTTTTGGGTCAAATTTTGGAATGGATCATGGAACGCTTTTTGGATCCTGAATATACCGATATTGCTTTTTGCCTCTTTCACGTATTCGAAAAAATCGCGGGTAGAATCCATGTGTTATTTTTATCCGATCAATACGCAGAAGATTCGAATTCTGCACGAAGCAACAGGTGAAAGTCCACCTTCTTTATTGCCTAAATTTTATAGTGGTAATTGGACTTTAAGTGGTGTCGAAAGGGGCAATAAGGATATCCCACCACTCGTGCATCCGGATTATGCATATGATTACATTCTTTTTTGTGGAGAAGAGCATCTATCGGCTCGTATTGATGTGTATCGTTCAATTTATCCCGGTATTGAATTGGTACAAATTTGTGAACCTAGTTTTGTTGATGTGTTTTTACGTTGGCTTAACCCGCGCAACGCTAATGAGTATATCGAGATTTGGAAAACGAATGTAAATCGTGACGGGATTTAATTTTATTCAATCCCCATACCCCGTTATTCTTCAGATTGTTAAAAACTTGTCAGTAAGTCAATTTTTCAAACCCGTACCCTTGGCTTCATTTTTGCGTTATTGTACTAAAGAAACAATTATGCGAATCAAATTAATCATACTCGTTATTGCCGCTTTTCTCGTCGTATCTGGCTTTTTGGCCTAATCTATTTGACGCTTGAAGCAAGGAGAAGTGGTTCTTAATTGAACCTTGACGGATTGCCTTGCTTTTTCCTCAACCACACTAATCCTTTCTATCTATACGGTTCTAAGCTTCCTCGTATGCAGTATTGTCATACTTCGTTGGGTGTATAGCAGATTGTTTTTTGCAAGAGCCAAACGAAATGCCGCTATGTCCGCATGAAAAACTTCAATAAATTCAAAAGGATTTAATTCGCGGTTGGACTATAACCTACCGAAATCGAAATGAAGTTCGTTTAATCTCCTTTATTATTTTTGTACGCGCGTCATCTGCTGTTCTCACTTCAATAAAGGATCCCCCCCCTTTTCCAACAACTTTCGTCATATACTCTTTTACATAGGAGGAAGTTTTGATTCCAACCACGGAAAAGATGATGCCTTTTTCACGGTAATTTTCTTCAATTGTTTCCAAATAGGTTTTACTCCCTTTATTAAACGCTCCATCTGTCACCATGATCACAATATTATTTCGTTTTGGCGAGTAGACTCTTCTGCTCATTTGGTAGGCAACTTGAATGGCATCTCCGCCTGCTGTTGAACTACTCGTTTTCAGTTCGGCAACTTTTTCGTTAATCAGGGCTTTGTCTTTTCCACTAAGTGATTCAAAGACGACATTGACAGTTGAGGAGTATTTAATCACAGAAATGAGGTCTTCTGCTCGCAGTATAGACACTAGCTCGGTCATGGATAATTTTAATAAATCCAATTTTCCAGTCGAATTCATTGAGCTAGATACATCTAAAATAAAAGTGATATTATTGAGTTTGAAATGGGCCTTGTCAAACAAACTATCCGGTATTTCATTAAATGGTATATCGTCTACGTAGACAGGTTCTTCTACTTCAAGATTTGGAATGATTGTATCTTTGGGTGTTTCTGTCAACACCGTTTCTTCCACAACGGGTTCTTCTATCTTGATAATGATCTCGTCTTCTTCTTCTTCTTCAATTGTTGGAACCTCTTCATCAATTTCAGGAACGTCAACTACCAAATCTGGCTCTTCTTCTAATTCAGGTTGTTTCAATAAAATCTCGACATAATTCCGTTGAAAGTTTAAATAGCCCTCGCTATAATTGCTTTCGTACAATTCTTTCTCTGCTGTAATGAAATAATAGCCCATTGGCATTTCACGGTGAACAATGCCATCTTTATCTGTATAATATTCACCCACTAATTCGTTCC
>Ga0222668_1000203_pt1 | contig 41339 bp, 26 predicted proteins | sample AntAcemetagen728_FD_179823 | JGI IMG/M metagenome (GOLD analysis project Ga0222668, IMG submission 179823) | Saline water microbial communities from Ace Lake, Antarctica - #728 | ecosystem: Environmental > Aquatic > Non-marine Saline and Alkaline > Saline | place: Antarctica: Ace Lake...
CCAGTCCTCGCAGATATTTACCGGTCGGGGTGAATTGCTGGACACGTCCGCTAACGGCGCTGATCCAGAGTCGATCGTTCTGATCAATCTCGACAGCGATCGGGCCGCGCAGGCCTCCTGCTTTGCGGTCTTTGAATCCGGTAAACAGACCGCCGAAACCACCGGCTTTGTCTGCTTCGCTGTCCCAGTGCAGTAGCAGTTTTCCCTCGGCGGAAAACTGCTGAATCCGGCAGTTGGCACCTTCCGTTGTCCAAACAGTTCCTTTCGAATCGAAGGCAATAAACTGAGGTCCGCCCACACGAGAATTGCGAGAAGATTTCCCACCAAACTGGCCTGGCTGATTACCGTATTCACCCCATTGAAACAAGAACTTACCGGTCGGATCAAATACCTGGACGCGATGGTTGGTCTGGTCGGCGACGTAGATGTTGTCATTCGGCGACACCGCGATGCCGCCCGGGCAGTTAAACTGTCCTGGTTCACTTCCAGATATTCCCCATTGGCGGATGAGATTTCCCTCAGGCGAATAGACTGAAATGCGATCACCGATTTTATGCTTGCTCGATCCTGAAGCCAGAATATGTGACAGAATCAGATTGCCCTGTTTGTCGAATGCAAGACCTCCCGGGTTAGGCAGAACCGGAAAGTAGGCCTGTAATTTTCCCTCACGATCAAACTTTTGTACCCGATCATTCAAATGGTCGGTGACAAAAATTTCGTCCGCTGCATTGATGACGATATCGATCGGAAAATGGAACTCTCCGGGTTTTGATCCCTGCTGCCCCCAGGTTTTCTGGAAGATGATTCGCTGAGGTTCAGTGGCGGATAAAGGGGAAACAGCACAGATGTTCAAAACAAAAAGGGACGAGCAGCAATACAGCCAGTTGATCGCACGGAATTTAAAAGCATTATTTTGATGTAAAACTGGCATGCTCTTGGATGTTCCGGCTATTGCTCGGGAGAATGAAACGGAATTCCATCGTAACAGGTCAGGTTCCAGAACGCAAAAAGATTTGCAGGAACGTCAGTTTCTACTGAGAATCCCGTTATCAAGAGTCTCACTTGCGCGTAGAATGGGAAGTGTTCTATCAATTATTTATCGAGTTATTTATGTCACATCGAGAAAAACTAGAAGTTTTTCATTCCGAACTGAAGTACTCCCGTCGCTTTGCATTGGGAGCAGCGCTCTACAGTGGTCTGGCCGTGGTGCGAGGCTGGTGGGGAGCAAATTCTGTCCATGGTGGGCTCCCTGCGGTTCCCGAACATGTGACGCCACAAGCAGTGACTGCCACCAAAAGCGGGCTACAGTGGCTGGCTTCAAGGCAGTCCGCTGATGGCGGGTTTGGGCAGCAGGCTTCGTATGCGCGGAATGTCGGAGTGTGTGCATTAGCTGGAACAGCGTTTTTGTCTTATCGCGGAATGAGTGGGCCTTATCGCCGGCAGATTAAGGAATGTATTCGATACTTGACTGGTCGGGCGCAGGAAGATGGCTTCATCGTGGAAGATGATGTTCGCACGCATGCGCCGCTGTATGGTCATGGCTTCGCAACGTTGTTTCTCGGGCAGGTGTATGGAGAATCGGCTGATCCTGCGGTGCGTGATTGTCTGAAAGCGGCCACCGAACAGATTCTGAATTCACAAGACGAGCAGGGGGCCTGGTGTTATACGTCAGATCCCAAAGACGCCGATGTTTCGATTACCACTTGTGAAATGATGGCTTTGTTTTCTGCGCGACAAGCCGGCATCGGAGTGCCGCGCGCGTCCATTGATAAAAGTGTCGAATTCCTGCGCCGTTGTCAAAACCCGGATGGCGGTTTCCGATATCGTTTGACAGATCCGCCTGATTCATTATTTCCGCGCTCCGCGGCCGCAGTTGTGGCATTAACGTGTGCCGGCTTGCAGTATGATGAAACGGTTCGACGTGGAAGAGACTATCTGCAAACGCCGCACGCCCCTCTGGAATTGAGTCCGGGGCAGTTAGCAGAATATCATTACTACGGACAATTTTATGCGGCCCATGCTGCCTGGCAAGCCGGTAAAGAAGAATGGGATCGCTGGTATCCGATGGCCCGTGATAAAATGCTGCAGCGACAATCGTCAACCGGCGCATGGCAGGATCCTAATATTGGTGATGAATACGCGACCGCAATGGCACTGATTGTATTGCAGTTTCCTTATGGGAATGTGCCTTTGCTGGCGATACGCTGATCTTCTTTCATTGAAATGTCCGCTCACGTCGGTGATGCGATTCGATTCACTGGGCACCGATATTCACGGTTGTTTTCTGCTTTTTCATCAGGTATGGCTTCAATTCATCCAGTCTGATTCCTGTGTTTCTGGCTGGTGAAGTGGGGCGCAACTGGTAGTCCTTCGTCGAATAGCCACCTGCTTTTGTGAATAATGGGTTGGCAAGGATGTCACCCGTTCCCCTGACTTCCTGAAGTGGTCTGCCGCCATACCAGAGGTTGTGGTGAAACTTAATCTGTTCGAGTGGTCCCTGGATCTCCGTTAAAGCTGAAGGGCCCTCTTGCTGAAAAATATTGTTAATAATTCGAGACTGCTGATGTCCTTGATCAGCATTGATGCGGAGCAGGGAGCCTGTTGAACCGTAAGCGGTGTTATGTGCGATGAGCGTCTGCTTTAATCCACCCCCTCGCTGGTAGTTGCCGTAACAAAAAGCATAGTAATTGCCTATCAGAATATTGCCGACAATAGTGTTATTTGAAGATGGGTTTGAAAATCCTCTGTAGTATTCATTAGCGATCTGAATACCGGACGCCGGGTGATTGAATCGATAGAATTTCTTATCTTTCGTCGAATAGACAAGGTTACGGCTGACACGTGTATGCGTTGTGTTGTCCAGATAAATGTTGACGGAATAATTATCATGGACCACATTGTCTTCAATCGTTCCCCGATCAGAAAGGAAGAGGCCGATCCCTTCGCCGTAGCAGTGGGAAACCGTGTTGTTTCTGATCGTGATGTTTTTCGAAAGACCGGCGCCGACTCCGAAGCCCCATTGGGTGTGCGGTGTTCTCGAATTCATTCGAACACAGTCAGTCACCGTGTTATCTTTAATCAGCAGATTTCGGACTGGATCGTCGAGGCTGTTAAAACCAGCGTAGATGCCGCTGTTATGGCAGTTAAGAATTCGATTTCCGATGATCACGTTATTATGAATATGACTGCCCGCTCCCCAGAGTGAGATTCCAATGTTTCTTGCATTACGCAATGTCAGTCCCTGGATTTGGACATGATGCGCGAGCACATTGATCAGATTAGTTTCCAGTGGTGCCGCAATTCCGTCAATGATGACTTCTTCACCGGGAAAGGCGCGAAGTGTGATCAATTTTCCCGGGCGTCCGGAAAAAGTCAGGTTGATGGAACGTGACTGTGGATAGGTACCCTTACGAATAATCACGGCATCTCCCGGCTGCGTTGCGTTTCTCAGTCCGTGCGTGATAGAGCGGAACGGTTGCTTCTGTGTACCGGGGGATTTGTCGTTCCCTGTTGTGGCGACGTAGTACTCCTTCGCGGTTGAGACGCCCGAAATCAGTAGCAGAAAAATTACCGTCAGGATGAGACTGTATCTGAGAATCAATTTTCCACTCCGCTCATTACTTGTTTATACTGAGCAGCCAGGTGATGACTTCGTTCATAAAAAGGACACTGTCTTTTCCCCAATAGGTCGTACGGGCTGGATTACGGGAGACCCCGCTCAGACGTGTGCCTGCTGTTGTGCCCATCAAAGCCGAAGTCATACCTTCCGCTAAGACAATGATCTTACCGCACTGTGTCACTTTCTTAAATGCAGCAAAAGGTTGTGCAGGGCTTTCGTCCTGAACAACCTGGACCGCTGGTAGATAAAATTTATCTGTTTACCGCGATTCGAAATCTGTTTTATGATAGTTTACCCCCCCCCCCCAGAAAATCGCTGATGAGCCGCTTACCGGCGATTTAGAGGTAGATGATACCACTTCGCACACAGTACGTCTCGAGCAAAAAATGACCTGGAAAAATCTGGGTTGTCTGCGTGTAGAAGAACGCGACGTCGTATTTCTGCAGGTTGTGGAAGGGTATACAGCTCAGGAGTTGAGCGTGTTTACGCAGCCGCCGCGTGGGACGGTGATAAATCTACTTTCGAGAGCAAGTCACCGCATCCAGTAACGCTATGTTCTGGATCAGATACTGGAGACAAAATGAGTAAGTCGTCATACGAATCCGAAATTCGGAATGACTATACGGAAATAGAACCGGACCCAGAACAGGTCCATCGGCTGATGGAAGCCGTTCCGTTTGCAGCGGTTGCGAAAAGCTGAAAACGAATAGCGATCGCCGCTTCATTGGGACTGGTGGAATCACAAAACAGATTCGCAGCTTGCGGAATCACTGATAAATTACGAGTGTACTCGGATTAGATTAATCTTGAGGAAATTCCTGATTTGATGAAATAAATTCATCCTGTCGCGCATCTGAAAAAATGAGAATGTTTTTAAAAAAAGGCGAACCGTTTTGGTTGTCCAGACCTCTATGTAGGCAGACAGTTTTTTAACACCGAATATTTTTTAAACTACGGGATTTCAGCTTCCATGTTTATTTATCTGCTTCCAACCAATTTCTATGCCTATCCGAAAAGCGATTTGAACGCCGGTCTCCCGGCTGAAGAATTACTCGCGCCGCTGATGCGCTGTTGACATCTGGTTGATCTGCAGAACCTTTCAATCACCCGGTGTCGCAAGGCAGCGGGTTTTTTCGTGTCCTTCGCTAACAGCGAAATCGCATTTCTAACATTTCAGTGCCGCTTCGTCCGCATTACGTTCGAGGTACGTATTTAACCTGGCCCGTTCGACTTCTGGTGAGGTCATCGGTTTCTCAAGCCGGGCAGGTTGGGTTCGATTCCCACACGGGTCACTTTCAATCGATTTAAGGAGTTTTCGTCATGGATTCTATTTTTGATTCTAAACGCACGGTCCCCTGTTCCTTCTGGGGTCGTGGTGTAATGGCAGCATTACTGGCTTTTAACCAGTCAGGTGGGGGTTCGAGTCCCTCCGACCTCATTTTTTATCTGAATGAAACAGGCCCCTGTCTTCTAATCTGGTAAGACTTCGCTCTTGTAAAGCGGCGATGTGGGTTCGAATCCCAGCTGGTGCTCTCAATCTTTGCAAACAAAAAATTAATCAGCGCCCATGATGTAGCGGCAGCCTGCTGTCTTGCCATGGCGGATGTGCGGGTTCGACTCCCGCTGGGCGCTCTCAAATTCAGGGTGTGGGGTAGTCTGGCTAACCCGCGTGTTTTGGAAGCACGAGAACGCTGGTTCGAATCCAGTCGCCCTGACTCCGCAATAAGCGGTTAGAGGATTGATGCGGTGGTGCTCGTGTTGGTACGGGCAGGCGGTTGTTACCCGCCGCGACGCAGGTTCGATTCCTGCCACCGCAGCTTATGATGAATTGATATTAGGCGCCTCTGGTGTAACGGCAGCATGACTGGTTCCAACCCAGTTGATCAGGGTTCAAATCCTTGGGGGCGTGCTTGAGTAGGGATTGATACTTTTTGATTCAGTAGCAGGAAATCTGGCTCGGTAGGCAATTGGCAGACCACTTTGGTTTAGAACCAGAGATGCTGTGGGTTCGAATCCCACTCGAGCTATTGGAAAACATTAAGTCCTCGTGGAGCAGTCCGGAGTGCTCGTCTGCCTGTCACGCAGAAGGTCGTGGGTTCAAATCCCATCGGGGACGTTTTGATCTGGCACGGTACGCAAACTGGAAAAGCGACGAAACTTAAAATTTCGTGATTGTCTGCGGGTTCGACTCCCGCTCGTGCCATTCGTTGAAGACATATGCGTCGGCTGGGCATTGGTGAGCCCCGGTGGCTGTAACCCACTCGTCTTCGGACTATGGCGGTTCAACTCCGTCCCGACGCACTTTTCAAAAGGGCCAAGTGGCGAAACTGGAAGACGCACGACTCTCAGAAAGTCGTTCCTTCGGGAGTGCGAGTTCGAATCTCGCCTTGGCCATTTTTGACGCAGAGGGGCAGGTGCCCAACCGGCTCTCATAAGGCTGGACTGCCCGGATCGATACCGGGCTCTGCCATTCCATTTTTTAAGGGCTGACATGCACCAAGGGGCTTGGTTGCATGATTCGGCCGGATTCTCCGCAAGGCATTTCCGGTGATTTGTTTGGTCTATTAATCAGCTTTGTGACGATATTAATATTGTACAGGGAGAATCGGAAACATATAAGCAAACTTCTATCCTTGATTCTTCTCAGAATGTCATTTACGATACGGTATTCATTCAATGTTTGGATTTTAAATTCATCTGGAGTCTTCATTTATGACGACTGTATTCAAACGAATTAGTTTGATGGCACTCATCTGTTCCTGTATTGCGACCTCAGTATCTGCCGCTGGGGAAGATAAATCGACGAATTTGACATACGAAGAGCACATTCGACCGATCTTTCGTGCGTATTGCTTTGACTGCCACGGAGCCGCCGCGGAGATGAAAGGCGGGCTCGACTTACGTCTGGTTCGATTTATGATCAAGGGAGGGGAATCAGGGGAAGCCATCATCCCGGGAAAACCCACAGAGAGTCATTTAATTTCTCGAATCCAGGATGGCGACATGCCTCCCGGTGAAGCCCGGGTTCCAGATGATCAAATTGAGATTCTTAAACGCTGGATCGCTACGGGAGCCAAAACGAGCCGTCCGGAGCCGGAAACGATTGGTCCCGGTTTGGGAATTACGCCGGAAGAACGAGCCTACTGGGCTTTTCAACCTGTCAAAAGACCGCAAATTTCTGAAACAATCGAAAAGAACCGAACTGTCCGCACGCCGATCGACGCTCTGTTACTACAGGCCATGCCGGAAGGCCTGAGTTTCTCGCCTGATGCCGAAAAACTGACTTTGATTAAACGGGCTTATTTCGATTTATTGGGATTGCCACCTGGTCCGGAAGAGATTCAGCGCGCCCTGTCAAATACTTCTGACGACTGGTATGAAACGTTATTAGACGAACTGTTAAAATCGCCGCATTACGGCGAACGTTGGGCGCGGCATTGGTTAGATATTGCTGGCTACGCTGATTCCGAAGGCTACACAGTCAAGGACGACGTTCGCCCCTGGTCTTGGAAATACCGTGACTACGTCGTCAAGTCATTCAACGACGGTAAGCCGTTCGATCAGTTCATTATCGAGCAACTTGCCGGAGACGAGTTGGCCGGTAAGCGAGAAGGGGATCTTACTGAAAGACAGATAGAACTATTCGCAGCGACCGGATTTTTAAGAATGGCCGCCGATGGAACGGGCAGCGGAAGCAACACGCCAGAAGCACGAAATCAGGTGATCACCGACACAATGAAGATTGTTGGTTCCTCTTTATTGGGATTAAGTGTGGCCTGTGCGCAATGCCACGATCATCGCTATGACCCCATTCCCCAATCTGATTATTTTGCCTTACGGGCGATCTTTGAGCCGACTTTCGATTGGCAAAAATGGCAAACACCACAGCAGCGGCGGATTTCGCTCTACACGGCCGCTGACCGGGCCAAAGCGGCGGAAATCGAAGCAGAAGTTCAAAAAGTGGTGGTTGTAAAAAAAGAAAAACAAGATAAGTACATGGCTGAGGCTCTGGAAAAAGAGCTGATGAAGTTTGAGCAGCCATTACGCGATCAATTGAAAGCCGCCTACCAAACCCCCCAAAATAAAAGAACACCCGAGCAAACAGCGCTGTTAAAGAAGAACCCGAGTGTCAATATTTCACGCGGTGTGCTCTATCAATACCTGCCGAAAGCTGCTGAAGAACTGAAGAACTTCGACAAACAAATTGCAGAAATCAGAAAGAAAAAACCTGTCGAAGAATTCTTGCGCGTCGCAATCGAACCGGGAAACCATGTGCCAGAAACAAAGTTATTCCATCGAGGAGATTATCGGCAGCCGAAAGAGACGATTACGCCGGCTACCTTGACTGTTCTTTCACCTGAAGGTCAACGCCACGAAGTTGCCATTAACGACAGTACGCTACCCACAACGGGACGCCGTCTCGCTTTTGCCCGTTGGCTGACGGGCGGTCAACATCCACTGGTGGCCCGTGTTTTGGTCAACCGTATCTGGATGCATCATTTCGGTCGCGCCATTGTCGGGACGCCTGGCGAATTCGGAAAGCTTGGTTCGAGCCCTACACATCAGCAATTACTGGACTGGCTCGCTGCTGAGTTCATGCAGCAAGGCTGGGATCTGAAAAAACTTCACCGCACGATCATGCTGTCAACTGCGTACCGTCAAGCGGGAGCGCATGATCCCAGTAAAGAATCGATTGATGCCGACAATCATTACTATTGGCGAAAGCCGATTATCCGCTTAGAAGCCGAAACTTTGCGTGACCGCATGCTGGCCGTTTCCGGCGTTCTCGACAGACAACTGTTTGGTGCACCTGTTGAGATTAAAGAGGACGATTTTGGTCAGGTGGTTGTTTCGGGAGAACAACTGCGTCGTAGTCTGTATATTCAGGCCAGACGCAGTCAACCAGTTGGAATGTTACAGACGTTTGATGCGCCCGTGATGGAAACCAACTGCGAACGTCGCTCAAACTCGACGGTCGCCACTCAATCGCTGATGTTGATGAATGGGGAATTTATTCTTTTGCAATCCGCAAAGTTAGCTGATCGCCTTTCGCGTGAAGCGCCCGAATTAAAACCGGAACAAATTGCTGCTTTGCCAGAACTTCCCCCGACAGCAAAACGTGTTTGGAGCTATGGATACGGGACAATTAATGAGTCAAAGTCCATCACGAATACCTTTACCGCTTTTCCGCATTGGTCTGGATCAAGCTGGCAGGGGGGGGCAAAGCTTCCTGACCCTGCGCTCGGTTGGGCAACGCTCAACGCCAATGGTGGGCATCCTGCAAAAAACTTTGCGACTGTCCGACGTTGGACCGCACCTGCAACGGGCACCTTGTCTATTACCGGAAACCTGCAGCATGGCAGTGACAACGGAAACGGCCTGCGAGGACTGGTGATCTCCACTCGTTCCGGTATGGCCGGTCAGTGGCACGTGAAACATGGAGCGGCGGAAACGAAAGTCGCGAACCTGGCTGTCCAAGCAGGGGACCATGTCGATTTTATCACTGATTGTAATGGTGACGTCGGCTTCGATTCCTTTGCCTGGGGCTTTCAACTGGCGCTGCAACGTACACAGGGGCCCGTACTCAAGTGGGATTCCGCTGCTGAATTCCGTGGTCCAGAACCGGTAGAGAAGAGCCTTTCCGCACAGGCCGCCTATGCTTTTGAATTGGCGCTCTGCCGAAAACCATCACCGGATGAGCTGCAGCTAGTCGTACGCTTTTTAGGGAACCAGATGGCGTATCTGCAACAACATCCGGAACAGGTCCCCAAAGGTGTGACACCCACCAGACAAATTATTACAAATCTCTGTCAGGCTCTTATGAGTTCAAACGAGTTTTTATATGTCGATTAATTTTCGTTGAGGGCAATGCGAAACAAAGCCCTCCATCGAGCGTTACCAGGCCAAATTATTTCATCAGGTAAATTGAAGATGACGCATTATAGTCGAAGACAATTTCTTGCAGAGAACGCAATGGGAATCGGTACCGTGGCATTGGCCTGGTTGTTAAAGCAGGATAATCTGCTTGCCAAACCGAAGGGGATTACCGTTGGACAACCGCATTTTGATTTGACGCCGAAAAAAGCCAGGTTCGTTTCGCAGGCCAAAGCCATGATTTCGCTGTTTCAGCATGGCGGGCCAGCGCATATGGATTTGACTGATCCCAAACCGGAACTCACAAAGTACAGCGGGACCGATTTCAAGGGGGATATTCAATTCAGTTTTGTGAATCAGGCCAGTAAGAAATTACTTGGTAGCCCGTGGAAATTTCGTAAGCATGGTGAGTGTGGAACCGAGTTGTCCGAACTGTTGCCAAACTTGGGAGAAATTGTAGACGACGTCTGTTTGATTCGATCGATGCACACCGGCGCGAATGGGCATGAAGTTTCAATTCGGTACTTTCACGGCGGCATTCCCGGAGTTGTCGGACGACCGAACCTTGGTTCCTGGCTGGTTTACGGGTTGGGAACCGAATCGCAAGACCTGCCAGCTTATATGGTATTGACTGACCCCGGTGGGCTTCCCGTCGATGGGGTGACGAACTGGTCGAACGGTTTTATGCCTTCTTTGTTTCAGGGAACCGTGCTGCGTCCGAAAGAACCCCGGATTTTGAATCTGGATGCACCGGCACATTTGCGAGGTTCATTGCAAGCGCAAAATCTGGAACTCTTGCAGACCCTGAACCGAAAGCATTTCGAAAACCATCCTCACGAATCCGATTTGGAAGCACGTATCTCAAGCTACGAACTCGCTGCCCGCATGCAAACTTCGGCCCGCGAAGCGCTTGACCTCTCACAAGAAACAAAAGCAACGCAAGACATGTACGGACTCGATGATCCCAAAACACGGGAATACGGAACGCGATGCCTGATCGCCCGCCGACTGGTCGAGCGGGGAGTTCGATTCATTCAACTTTTCCTCGGCGGCCAACCGTGGGATAACCACAGCAATATTACCACCGGACTGCCCGGAATTTGCGGTCGAACCGATAAGCCCTCTGCTGCACTCGTCAAAGACTTAAAACAACGGGGCATGCTGGAGTCCACACTGGTTCATTGGGGAGGGGAAATCGGACGGCTTCCCGTTACTCAAAGTCACGGCGATCCGAAAAAAGCGGGACGCGACCATAATGGGCAAGGCTTTAGTATCTGGCTGGCTGGTGGCGGAATTAAAGGGGGGATGGCGTTTGGTAAAACTGATGAATTCGGTCATCGCGCGGTCGAAAATGTCGTGACTCCCAACGATTTTCAGGCAACCATCATGCGTCTGTTCGGCCTTGACTATAAACAACTCCTCTATCATCACAACGGCCAGGAACAAATGATAACCAATGGTCGTCCTGCGAAAGTTGTTTCGGAGATTCTGGAGAAACCTCCGGAAACACTGAGTTAAGGTTTTGCAAACACGCTATTTCCGTGGCGATGATTGAATCGTTCGTGAACCCGCAACCAAGACCGTCTTAGCAGCAATCAAAAGAATAGACCTCACGTCGTCAGGTTCTAGGATTCCGACTGTGCTAGTCGTAACGATTCTTACTTTCGTATTCTTAGCTCATGTCAATAAATTGCCCCGATTCCCAATTCCAGTTCTTTGTCTCCACGCACGTTGCCGGTATGCAACCTATGTTACAGATGTGGAGGGGAAAGTCTTTGGCTGTGTGATCGAGAGTTCGCATAGGTTCATGAAGATAGACCGACTTTCGGAATGGGACCGCGACAATGGAAAATGGCACAAAGCAGAGGAGTTGGATTGCATGGGATCGTTCTGCGCACCCTGTGCCTGCCAGAGAGGCCCTTTCGGTGTCCTATCTTCTCGGTTGTCTGAGCCTGTTATTCCTGATTTTTATCATTGATTTAATGATCCCTCTGGGAGTCGCTTGCGGCGTGCTCTACGTCCTCCTGATAACAAGCACACTGCGGTCTCCTCGCTGGGAATTAACCCTGGGTATGGCGATTGCCTCTTCGGTTCTAACGCTGGTGGGCTTCGCATTATCTCCCGGTGGGTCGACTCTCGTGTTGGCCATCGCAAACCGCGCGTTATCCCTGCTTGCCATCTGGGTAACAGCATTCATCTGCTTTAAGCAAAAGAAAAATGAGACAAATCTGACTTGGGCCGCTTCAAAGCTGGCAACCATTCAGGAGCGGCAACGGCAAGAATTATCACACAAGGCGATTCTGGAGAACGTAGTTGATGCCATCATCACAATTACATCCCATGGAATCATACACGCATTTAACGCGGCTGGAGAACGCATCTTCGGTTATACAGCCGATGAAGTGATTGGTAAGAACATCAAAATGCTGATGCCATCACCGTTTCGTGAGGAACACGATGGTTATCTGGCGCGTTATCTGACGACCGGAAAAAAGAAAATTATCGGTAGCGGTCGCGAGGTTGTGGGACAACACAAGGATGGAACCACCTTTCCGATTCATCTTTCAGTGAGCCTGATCTTTGTCGAAGAGAAAGGTCAAGATCAAGAGATTCTGTTCACGGGCATTGTGCGTGATCTGACGGAGCAAAAACAAAAGGAAGCAGATGCCGTACAGCGGACGCGTGAATTACAAATTGCTACGGAGAAAAGCAGGGCTAACGAGCGTCGAATCGAAGCCATCGTAAATACGGCCGTCGATCCGATCATTACCATTTCCGGGATGGGTCTGATTAAGTCATTCAACCCGGCTGCGGAGCGTCTCTTCGGATATTCGGCAACCGAAATCTCCGATCAGAATATCAAACTGCTGATGCCATCTCCCTATCGTGAGGAACACGATGGCTACCTGGCGCGTTATCTGGCAACCGGAAAGCAGAATGTGATTGGCAGTGGTCGCGAAGTGATAGGACAACGTAAGGACGGAACCACCTTCCCGCTGCATCTTTCGGTCAGCCAAGTTGTCGTCGTAGATGAAGATCGAGATCAGGAGCTTCTGTTTACCGGTATCATTCGCGATCTGACAGAGCAAAAACAAAAGGAAGCAGAAGCGGAACAACGCTCACTGGAATTACAAATTGCTACTCAACAAAGTAAGGCTAACGAACGGCAAGCTGAATTGGCAAACCAGTCAAAAAGTGAGTTTCTGGCCAATATGAGCCATGAAATTCGAACACCAATGACGGCCATCCTGGGATTCACTGACATTCTGCTCGGCAGCGTTGTTGATCCGGATGACGTGGAATCTGTACGAACAATTAAACGAAATGGTGAATCTCTAATTGGCCTGATTAATGATATTCTTGATTTATCAAAGATCGAAGCAGGGAAACTGGATGTTGAACAGATTAACTGTTCTGCTCGCCAGGTCGTTGCCGATGTGTCTTCTTTGATGAGAGTTCGGGCAAAGGCGAAGGGGCTGCTCTTGGATGTGCGATTTGATGGTCCTGTTCCTGAAACGATTTGCTCTGATCCCACTCGACTGCGTCAGGTACTCATCAATCTCGTTGGCAATGCGATCAAGTTTACGGAAACAGGATCGATTCAGATCGTCACGCGATTGATGAAGGAGACAGGGGAAGAACCGAAATTGAAATTTGATGTGACCGATAACGGGATCGGAATTGCCGAAGAGAGAATCGATAAGCTCTTTTTAGCGTTTACACAGGCTGATGGATCCACGACGCGAGAATACGGCGGAACCGGTCTGGGACTCACAATCAGCAAGCGGCTTGTGGAACTTCTCGGTGGTGACATCTCTGTCTCCAGTACGGTTGGCAAGGGAAGTACGTTTTCTGTCACCATTGCTACCGGGTCATTAGACAATGTGCCACTGATTCAGAATGCTGCTGAATCGGTTATTGAGGACGCGGATGTAGAGGAGATTTCTGAATCAGAACTGCAACTTTGCAACCGCCGTATTCTGTTTGCCGAAGATGGTCCAGACAATCAACGGCTGATCAGCTTCATTTTGAAGAAAGCGGGAGCAGACGTCACAGTCGCTGACAATGGACAGATCGCAGTCGACTTAGCGACCGCGGCATTAACAGAAAACCGTCCGTTCGATGTGTTCCTGATGGACATGCAGATGCCCGTGCTGGACGGCTATGCGGCAACACGCAGACTGCGAAAACTTGGATACTCTACTCCCATCATAGCTCTGACCGCGCATGCGATGTCAACTGACCGACAGAAATGTCGCGATGCGGGATGCGATGACTACGCGACCAAACCGATCGACCGGCGAAAACTGGTTGAGACGGTAGCCAGATATGCGAAGCAGGTAGATGAGGTAACTCCTGTCTGATGTGCTCGTATCAGGCATAAATACATAACCGTGCTTCAATTGCTGGTTAAGATTACTCCGTTGAGTCGTAACGACTTTCATATTCTGATTCGAGTGTTATGCCTGACGATTCAGGTGATGTCTTCACACTACCTGCCCCCTGTTTTCCATACCGGGCGTTCGTTCTTGTATTGACAAAAAAGGCATCGTGCACGATGATTCATTCGTGAAATTACTATATTAATAGTAGTTTTGAATGCAGCTTAAAATACAATGGAATGAGTCGATGACGAATCGACTCGAATTGAACAGCTTATGAATTTTCAGGTTCGCAAACGAGAACCGGAACTGATGGATCAGCCGGGATTGAGCGAGAACGAGCATGGCAGCGCGTTAGCGGGGTTGCGACGAGTCAACTGGTGGAGTCGCAGCAGTTCTATTTTATGGCCACCGATTCTCAAACTGGCGCGCACGATTGATCAGCGTCCCTTACAGATACTGGATATTGCCAGCGGCGGTGGTGATGTGGGATTAGATATTGCATTACGGGCAAAGCACGCCGGGATTTCAGTTGAGGTTGATGGTTGTGATATCAGCCCTTATGCCGTGAAACATGCTGCGGAACTGGCCCAGCGTATGCACCTGGATCAGGTTCATTTTTACGAACGCGATATTTTGCAGGAACCGTCCGAAAAAAAATATGACGTGGTGATGTGCTCCCTGTTTCTGCACCATCTTGATGAAGAACAATCCGGACAGCTTCTCAACATCATGTCGAATTTAACAAGACACCTTATGTTGGTGAATGATTTACGGCGAACACGAACCGGGTATTGGCTGGCCTGGGCAGGATGTCGATTATTGACTCGTTCCCCGATTGTGCATACTGATGGTCCCCTCTCTGTGGCTGGCGCGTTTACAATGAACGAAGTCGCTGAACTGGCGGAGCAGAGCGGGCTGAGTGGATTTCAGCTGACGCGTCACTGGCCACAAAGGTGGTTATTGCAATGGAGTCGAGCATGACTCTGGTCAAAACGATTAACTTGACAGATGCCTCTAGCAGAGATTGGGACGTGATTGTGATTGGGGCAGGGCCAGCAGGAACTGTGGCTGCCCGTCAGTTGGCACTCCAGAATCTGCGCACATTATTGATTGAACGCAAGGCGTTTCCGAGATACAAAGTTTGTGGTTGTTGTCTCAATCAACGGGCCGTTTCTGCATTGCAGCAGATTGGTCTGGGGGACATTTTTGAGGATCCTGATGCTGTTTCACTGAATTGTTTTCAGATGCGATACAACGGGCGAGAAGCCACGATACCTTTACCCGGGGGACTTGCTATCTCCCGCTCTGTTTTCGATCAAAAACTTGTTCAGGCAGCGATAGACGCCGGTTCTTATTTTCTGCCGGAAACGACAGCCACATTAAGAAACAATTCAGAGAACGAGCAGACGCGTTCTGTAGAACTGACTCAGCAAGGCCATCAGTCTGGTGTGGCAACTGCAAAAATTGTTCTGGTGGCTGATGGACTGGGGCACCCGAGTCTGCAACATTGTCAGGGATTTGACAGTACAGTAACGAGTAACTCGCGAATTGGAGTGGGAGCCACACTGGTAGCAGAGGATTTCTGCGAGTATCCGGCCGGCATCATCCACATGGCGATTCACAGGTCCGGGTATGTGGGACTGGTGCGTGTGGAAGATGGCAGTCTCAATATTGCCGCTGCCATTGACCGGGATTTCATTAAAAAAAGTATCAGTCCCACAGAGGCTGTGATGGAAATTTTAAAGGAATCAGGTTTTACGACCTTACCAGAGATTGCTGAAGGTACTTTCAAAGGTACGATTCCCTTCACCCGCAAAACGCTGAGGCCTGTGGGGCATCGTGTCTTTGTATTGGGAGATGCGGCCGGGTATCTGGAACCATTTACAGGAGAAGGGATGGCTAATGCGATCGCTGACGCTGTTGCCGCCGCCCGGATCGTCCCGCAGGGGATATTGAAGTGGGATCAGCGTATTGAAGAAGAATGGCTGAGAAAACACCACGAGATGACCGACGATAGATTATTCTGGTGTCGCTGGCTTGCGCAATTATTGCGATCACCCACAGCAGTGGGATTAGGGCTGCGTCTGTTTCACTTGTTTCCGGCAGTGGCCCGTCCTATTGTCGCCCGTTTAAATCATTGAAGTCATTCGCACTTTTACGAGAAAATCTATGAGTTTTGAACTACTCGGAATTGGTACAACTACTCCCCCATATTCGATTGAACAATCAGAGGCTGCTGTTCATGCTCAAACAATGTCTTGTGGCCCCGACATAACCGATCAGCAACGACGACTCATACCAATTTTGTATCGTCGGGCAGGAGTCAAAACGCGACACAGTATTCTACTCGAAAATAGTGGGGACAGTAATCGGGAGCGGCAATCCTTTTATCGTCCTGCAGAATCGGATCTTGATTTTGGACCGACGACTGCGGACAGGATGCAGGAATACGAAAGGCACGCTGCCACGCTTGCAGTTGCTGCCGTCAATCAAGCATTAGAAGCCGGAAACGTGGACGTCGCCGACATTACGCATCTTATCACGGTTTCCTGCAGCGGGTTCAGTGCCCCCGGATTTGATATTCAGTTAATGAAAGAGCTTTGTTTACCCACATCAGTGGCTCGTACACAGGTTGGCTTTATGGGCTGCCATGGCGCACTGAATGGGCTGCGTGTGGCGAAGTCTTTTACCGACAGCGACCCTAATGCGTGTGTTGTGGTTTGTGCTGTCGAGCTTTGTACTCTGCACCAGCAGTATGGTTCTTGCCCAGAAAAAATCGTGGCGAATGCGCTCTTTGCCGATGGTGCCGCCGCCGTCGTCGGAAAACAGGCAACAGGCAATTCAGGAGAAACCTGGAATTTAGTGGCATCCGGTTCCACTGTCATCCCCGATACTGAAGAGCTGATGAGTTGGCGGATTGGAAATCATGGATTTGAGATGACGCTTTCCCCACAGATCCCGGATATCATCAATGCGAGGTTGAGAAACTGGTTGGGACATTGGTTGGCTCAGCAGGGAACTGCCATTGAAAAAATCGGATGTTGGGCCATTCATCCGGGCGGCCCAAGAATTCTGAATGCAGTAGCGGAAGCGGTTGGATTTGATGAAAGTCAGCTGGCACCGTCACGCGACATCCTGGCGGAATTTGGTAACATGTCGTCGCCGACGGTATTGTTTATCCTGAAAAAATTACAGGCACAAAAAGCAAAATTGCCTTGTGTGATGCTCGGTTTTGGCCCCGGCCTGACTGTTGAAGCTGCTTTGGTTAATTAGCCCGGTTTTAGTTTGCTTACAGAGTTTTAGCGCCATTCGGACTAATAAGAAGTGGCTGTGATTCCGTTGCATGTGTTTCGGAATGATTGACATCCGTCGCGACTGAAAAGAATTTTCCGATGGGGCTCAACAGCAGTGCGGGCAATACAATCAGATCGCCCAGTAATGCCATGAACAGCAGGCCAAACATCATCCAGGCAAAGCGTGCTGTGGGGACAAAATCACTCAACGCAAAAATTAGCAGGCCTAAGCCACAGATCAGAGATGTTTGAATCATAGCAGTTCCACAATGTCGATAGGCATACAAGACGGCATCTACGGCACTGTGCCCCGAATCGAGTCGACGGCGAAAAAATGTCAAGTAATGCAGTGTGTCATCAACGGCGATTCCCAAGGCCACGCTGGCCGTCATCACCGAACCAATATCGACCGAAACGGATAACCAGCCCAGTAATCCGAAGATCATCAGTGGGGGAAAGATGTTAGAAACCATTGAAACCAGACCTGCGATGATGCCGCCCTGCACGATGGTCATGACTACGGCAATGATCACAAACGCAAACAGAAAACTTTTGAAGAGATCAGTCATCAACTGGCGTTGGATTTCATGTACCAAAGGCATAATGCCTGTTTGCTGAGTCGAGATGCCGGGCGGAATATTATCGTGTGAGCCACGAATCGACGCTTCCACTTTTTTACCGATCAATGTCAGATACGCATTATAATCTGCGTCATTCAATGAACTGACATACGTCGTAATTCGAAATAGATTATCTCCTTCCTGTTCCTTTAGATAGCCTGCATTGACGAACTGTGATTTCATGCCCAGCAGGGTTTCGTTGACGCGGTATTGAAACAGTTCATTCGAGAGGTTTTCAGGGCGGGGAAACCGGGGGGCAAATGTCATCGTGGAGATGGTTCTGTTAACGGTCTTGGTTTTTCTGAGTTCCTGTTCTACATTCCAGACCAGCAGTAACTGTTCACGAAACGACAATTGAGATTCCGGAGTACAGGTCAAAACGACTTCGATGGGAACGAGAGAGCCAACATGGTCTTCCAGCCATTGATAGTCCTGAAGAATTTTACTCTGCTCTGAAAACAGTGTTTCGATGCGGACTGAAGTGGTGATCCTGGAAATGCCGTAACCGGCGGCTGCCATCGAGATCAGAGAAATACAGGCGATCGCCAGATGATTTTTATTTAATGCAGATGTCAGATGATACCAGATATCATGCCGCGCGGTTTGAGTACTGCCTGACTTTGTTTCTTTTGGGGGTTCTCTTTTGAGAGGCCAGACCAAAAATGCACCCGGGATGAGACTTAACAGTAATCCGGTGGTAATCAGGACCCCACAGGCGGCATATCCACCAAACAGTCGAATCGGAGTCAGCCCACTCACTAATAATGATGCCAGTCCAATGGCAGTCGTTCCGGCAGAGAGCAGGCAAGGCAGCCAGCCAATTTGAAAAGCATGCGTCGCGGGCTGTGTGATACCTGGGTCTTTGACCGCATCAAAATAATAGTTGACGAGATGAATGCCACCTGCCACGGCCAGAACCTGAATCAGGGGGGGCATGACAATCAGGAGTGCGGTGATGCTTTCTCCGCTAAAATGAATGAGGGCTAAAGTGATTCCTTGAGCCAGTAGCGAGAGACCAAATACCAGCAGAGCAGCCCGGAAAGAACGCAGACAGATCCAGCAGATCAACAGAACAATCAGCGTAGAAGGCAGCACAAACCGGTCCAGTGAATCTTTACTGGCGAGATCGATTTCCAGACCGTCAATAATTGGTCCTGCCATATACCATTGATTGGCCTCCAGTTGGCAGTGCTTCTGTAACGCAGAACGAATTGACTCGACCAGCGCTTTACGTTTCTGCAATCCAGCCGGAGTGAAGCTGACAATGATACAGGTGGTCTTGCCATCTTTTCCGATGAAAGTGCTGTACAATCTGTCGTGAACTTCAGCCTTCGTCAAGCCCATCTCAGGAGAAATTAAAGCATGATACATCTCGCGTCCCGAAATGACGCGTTCAAAAAACCACTGCTGCTGGTTATCCAAAAAATCGGGTTCTGTTCTCAGTGCCTTGACGAAACGGTCCAGATCGGGGTTGTCAATCGTGCATCCGGACCAGCTGATGATGACAGTGTCGCTGTTCCCAAACCGTTGGCAGAATTGATCGTAGTCATAACGCGCCGGGAATGAGTCACTGACCCAGTCGATGGGAGAGTTGACCTTGGTCTGCATTGCCTGCGAGGCTCCGTAACCAATAAACGGCAGCAGGATGAGCAGGTAAATTACCAGCAGCCAGAAGCGTTTATGGTTTATCGACATACAGAGGGAACTTTGAGATATCTTGAAGAAAGAGAATAAAGAATCGGATTTTTAAATGAGTTGCCTTCGAGTTTTTCAAATGCTGATTTTTTCCGGAGTTCTGACGCGTTCGGGAATTCGGATGGGAGTTTGATTTGTTTTACGTTTTCCCAGGGGGCCGAAAAAAAAGAAAGGGTATCCGGGAACTTTTGACTGGTAATCGCGATACGGTTTTCCGATATAAAATATCAGTCGTTCATCTTTGAGATAGCTTCCCAGGAAAATATATGCGGTCCAGATTCCAGTCAGAATCGCTCGGTCAAGTGTCATCAGCGGGGTGAACCAGAGTAACCCCATAAAGCTCAAATAGACCGGATGCCTCATGCAACAATACAGACTACGTGGGTTGAATTCTCTTTTGGGAAGAGGTTTTTTACGAACCCAGAACCACCACTGGGTCAAACCGGTCTGGTATCCTAACCCTGTGAGGTTGAGACTATAAAGTAGAACCAGCCACGAACCATAAAATCCACTGGACATCAACCAGCCGCCTACACCCTCGAGGTGCCAGAGTTGAACCGGACTGCTGCGCCAGAAATAAGCCGTGAGCAAAATACCCACGCATGTTTGCAGGCAAAAGAGGCATCCGTAGAACGGGGTCGGCAGCCAGCCTGTGATCGTGCTACGGATTTTGGGATAGAGTAACAGGCTGTGTCCCACGGCAAATTGGAGAGCCAGCACGATATCGACCCAGAGGAACCCGGTGGCATGATTCCGGTAGCCTTGTTTGAGGAACCAGAACAGGTGCCACACCATGAATAAGAACAGTAGCTGAGTTGCCAGACCAAATGTGATACCAACGAAACGTCGCATCCCTGCTTCCTCGTAATCGTCAATTCAAATAAAATTACAATGGTTTTCGGGCAATGAAGCATCCATACTGCATTGCACCAGTTTCGTAAGCTTTTAGAATCGTTTCAAATCGATCCAGGAACATGACCGTATTAGGATCGATCAAACGCGCCAGCCAGCGCACGCCGGTTTTTTGAACGCGTTGCTGACAGATTTCCCAAGTCTGAGAGACTCGGTTTGTCCAGTTATGATACGCTTGGAATTCCAGTCCCGTGTTTTCCATCCAGGATTGATAATCTTCTGCGCTTCCCAGGGAGGGACAGAAAAAGCCTTCGCAGACGTCATACACCTGCTGGACCGCGTCCTCATTGTCCAGTTGGTCTCCCGCCAGCCAGGCACAAATTACCATGCGACCGCCGGGGCGTAACCAGGAAGTAGCTTTCTGGAAGAAAGCTTGTTTGTCAAACAGATGCTCCGTGCATTCGATACTCCAGATCACGTCAAATGCCTCGGGAGAAAACTCTGCTGTTTCCGCGTCCTGACAGAGAAACTGTGTGTTACAGTATTGCCCGCGCCAGCGCGATTCCAGTGTGGCCCAGTATTTTTGTATCGGGCTGAGTGTGATTCCTGTTACTTGGCAGCCGAACGTTTTGGCCAGATGTATCGAGGAACCGCCCATACCACAACCGACGTCAAGCAGATCCTCACCGGATTGAATCTGTACAAGTTCGGCAAGGGTATCGGTCAATTCTTGTTGTGCGATTGCTGACGTTTTCTCATAGTCAGACGTTTCGAGAGAGGGATTACTGCTTTCTTCCCACAAGCCGTGGTGAATATGCCGTCCCCATAACAAACGGTAAAAGAGCGTTGTTAAATTGTAATGGCTACGAATGACATCTTTTTGTACGGTAGGGCAACTTATCATTTGAAAAAAACCAGGCTTATGATGTGAGAAGTAATCCAGTCAACACGCAGAAAATCAGACTTCTATTTGGTTAGATCAATCTCACCATAAATTTTCAGTTCATCCGTCACACCAACTGCGCCAAAGGCTTTGCTGAAGGGGGTGATACCAAAATCCGTCTGCTTAATGGTAAAACTACCTCGCAGGTGCTGCTGGTAATTCTTTTCAGTCACTTCAGCAATAAACCTCAATTTTCGGGTGACGCCATGTAGAGTAAATTTGCCATTCAACTGGTAAAATATTTTTCCTGTCGGCCCTCTTTGTTTCAATGGAAGTGCTGAGACGATTTCAAAACTGGCTGTGGGATAGTTCTTTATATTTAAAACGCCGGCACCCAGCATATTCGCATTTACCTCGTTTTGTGTAGAAGCAGAGGTCGTTCCTTTCAGGCCAAGATAGTGTCGTGCTTCCGCTGTATCTGCTTTCCAGGTTGTCATATCGAATACAATTTTGCCAGCATTATTATTGGAGCCCAGAGTTAACGACCCTGATTTCACTTTTCCAATGACGGCATGCTCGTGACCAAATCCTGTTTTTCCAACATAGGTATAGACTCTGCTGGTCGTTGTATTGATCTGGCCTGTCGTTGATTCATTTTGATCGAGAAAAGCGAGCTGTGATTGTTGCTGTTTTTTTTTGACTTGCCCGCTCGCAGTTTCAGCACTTAAGAGGCAGATACTGAGAAAACCGAATGCTGCAACTACTGAGTAAACTCGGTTTTGGTTTGAAAGATGTGCCATCAGACGAATCCTTGTCTATTATCTACGATGCTGACTTTCTCGCACGACTACTGCGAATTCCGTTGTGAGTCAGTGGGGGGAAACTTAACAACTATATTTATAGTAGTAAATACCGCTTTCGGAAAATTATGTGTGCTGCTGGTCATGAACAGACTCTGACAGTGCATAGCATTGGCCTGGAAAACAGGTTTTCAAAGGCCTTAAAACGCGAAGAATCGTGTTCTGGAATATTTAGGGCTTTTCATTGTTGAGGAACAATGTGAAAGATATTTGACTCACTCACATCAAACTGGATTTGAGAAAAGTTTGCTGATGCCGTCCTACGAAATCCTGAAGAATTTGGTAACATGTCGTCGCCGACGGTATTGTTTATCCTGAAAAATTTACAGGCACAAAAAGCAAAATTGCCTTGTGTGATGCTCGGTTTTGGCCCCGGCCTGACTGTTGAAGCTGCTTTGGTTTATGAGTTTTAGCTCCTGTTCATGAGGGCGCTTGCCTGAAGTACGGCATTGACCTCGATTTTAAATCGCAAAATGTCGATAAAATATACTGACGCCTGTATATGTGGGTTTGTACTAAATAAAACTTAATTATTGACAATCTGAGTTCGCAATAGTAAAATTTTATATAAGAAATTCATGATTATTAGCGTTCCCTCCAGAATTCCTTCCCACCTCAATCAGAATTGATATGACAACATTGAAAAATGCTTATTCATCACGTCCGTTCTTTTTCAGTCTCCTTAATTTCTTTGCCGTGGCATTGATCTGTTCGGGAGTTGCGTTGGGGGAAGAGGCCAAGCCTCCTGTCAGTTTTGTGAATGATGTGGTTCCGGTGTTAACGAAAGCCGGTTGTAACATGGGGGTCTGTCACGCCAAAGCCGGTGGGGGACAGAATGGTTTTCAACTTTCCCTCTTGGGCTTTGAAACGCTGGAAGACTACGAGAGCCTGGTGAAAGAAGGGCACGGCCGCCGACTGTTTCCTTCTGTTCCGACAAAGAGCCTACTCCTTACAAAAGCATCGGGGGAGACACCACATGGAGGAGGAACTAAGCTCCCTCGCAATTCGGAAGGTTATCAACTGATCCGAAGATGGATTCAGGAAGGGGCGACCTACACAACCGGCAAGGAACCGACTCTGATGTCTTTGCAGGTCCAGCCAGAACGTGGTCTGGTCAACATGGGAGAAGAGCAGCAATTGAAAGCAGTAGCGAAGTACTCGGATGGCAGCACCCGTGATGTCTCTCGCCTGGCGCTGTATGAGTCGAATATCGCATCTATGGCAGAGGTGAGTGAAAGCGGTGTTGTGAAGGTGCAAGATATTCCGGGTAAAGTCGCCGTGATGGTGCGCTATCAGGGCAAGGTTGCCGTTTTCACTGCAGCCGTACCACTGGGAGCCCCGGTTGTCAAAGTACCAACCGAAAAGAACTTTATTGACAAACATGTATTTGGCAACCTCAAAGAACTGGGGATTCCTCCCTCATCTGTTTGTGACGATGCTACCTTTCTCCGCCGTGTGACGCTTGATATCTGCGGTCGTTTTCCGACAGAAAAGGAATCAGCGGCGTTTCTGGTGAGTACCGACATTAACAAACGTGATCAGGTTGTCGAAGCCTTGTTACGCAGTCCGAATTATGCTGATTACTTTGCATCCAAGTGGACCCCACTGCTGAAGAATCGGCGCGATGCTGCCAGTGATATCACATCGAACTTTGCATTTCATGCGTGGGTTCGAGACGGCTTGCTGGCTAATGTTCCGTATGATCAGTTAGTGCGAGAGCTGTTAGGGGCAACGGGTACGGTTGTCGGTAATCCGCCAGTCGCATGGTACAAGCGGGTCAAAGACCCTAAGGAGCAGTTAGAGGATATTGCTCAGTTGTTTCTGGGCGTGCGAATGCAGTGTGCCCAGTGTCATCATCATCCTTTCGAACGCTGGAGCCAGGATGACTATTACAGTCTGGCGGCATTCTTCGGTCAAATCGGACGAAAACCGACAGGCACCCGTGGCGAAGATCTGATCTTTCATAAGCGAGGGTTGGCCCAGGCAAAAAACGTGAAAACGGGAGAGATGCTGAGACCGGTTGCCTTGGGTGACGACATCGGCGAGATTGCCCCGGATGAGGATCCTCGACTACGGTTGGGGAACTGGATGAGCTCCAAAGATAACCCGTTCTTCGCCAAGGCGCTGGTGAATCGTTACTGGAAACATTTTCTCAAGCGCGCCTTGATTGAACCCGAAGATGATATTCGGGATACCAACCCGCCGACAAATCCCGAATTGATGGCAGCACTGGAAAAACACTTCATCAATTCTGGCTTTGATTTAAAGGAACTGGTGAAGGTCATTGCCCAGTCGAATACCTATCAACTGAGTTCCATGCCAAACGAATACAACCTGCAAGATCGCCAGAATTATTCACGATTTTACCCACGGCGGTTGCAGGCGGAAGTCTTACTCGATTCCATCGACCATCTGGCAGGATCGACTACCAGATTCGCCAACCTGCCGCCCGGCACACGTGCCATTGCGCTGCCTGATAACAGCTACACGAAAGCTTCCGCTTTTCTGAAAGTCTTCGGGAGACCGAACAGTGCCAGTGTTTGCGAATGCGAACGCATTCAGTCATCTAGTCTCGCGCAGAGCCTGCATTTGATCAATTCAGGCGAGATCAAATCAAAACTTGCGACCGGCAATGGTCGTGCCGCTCTATTTGCCAAGTCTGACAGTCCGGTTGAAGAAAAAATAACCGAGTTATATCTAGCTGCCTTCTCACGCAAACCACAGCCGGAAGAATTGAAGACGGCAGTAGATTACCTCACTGAGCCAGTAACAGACGCCAAAGGGCAGTCAGGTCAAAAGAAAAAACCGTCACAGAAAGACTATCAGGATTTGATCTGGGCGTTAATGAATACAAAAGAATTCCTGTTTAATCACTAGGGACAAGATGAAAAATATCACCTCTACCTTACAGAGTACCACTCACTACCACGCAAAACGTGTTGCTTACTTTTTAACCAGAGGCGCAGGAATGATGCGACAATTTCGACAATCGCTTTCTCTTTTTGCAGGATTATGCCTGGTGGCGAGTCTGATGTCGTCCACAGCCGTGGCACAACTTGTTTGTCTTCCTGCTCCGCGCTTACTGACCACGATGCCAATGGGCGGGCAGGTAGGAACCAGCTTCGATGTTACGATCACTGGTCAGAATATCGAAGATACTGACGAACTCAGCTTCTCTAATCCCGGCATTACTGCAACAAAAAAACTCGGGAAAGACGGAGAGCCTGTCTCTAATACTTATGTCGTTTCTATTGCGAAAGACTGCCCACCAGGAATCCATGAAGCCCGAGTCATGACGCGTCTGGGCGTTTCCTCGACACGCGTGTTTAATGTGGGGATGCTTCCGGAAGTCATGCGTGCTAAGCCGAATACATTACTGGAAAACGCTTTGAAGCTGGAATTGAATTCCCTCTGCAATGCCGTGATGACGGCACAGAAAATCGATTACTATGCGTTCGAAGCAAAGAAGGGGCAACGCATTGTTGTTGACTGTGCCGCCAAAGGGGTCGATTCCAAACTCAATCCGGTTTTGATCATTGCTGATGAACAGGGCATGGATCTGCTGGTCGAACGACGGGGGGGAATGCTCGATTTTCAGGTTCCTGAGACGGGAAAGTATGTGATCAAAGTGCACGGTCTGACCTATGATGGGGGACCGTATCACTTTTATCGCCTTGCCATTAGATCTGTTGCAAAAGACGAACTTGTTCCACGGCTACCGGCAATCCAAACTGTCAGCGCATTTTCCTGGCCGCCTCCGGGGCTGACCGACAAATCCATTCGTCCTGAAGTGGAGCCCAATAATAAACATGCGCAGGCCCAAAAAATCACGTTGCCATGTGATCTGACCGGAAGCTTTTTTCCGGCGGCTGATGTCGACACATTCGAATTCACCGCGAAGAAAGGTGAGGTGTGGTGGGTGGAAGTTGCCTCCGAGAGACTTGGTCGACCCACGGATCCTTCAATTGTCGTTCAACACGTTAGCGGACAAAAAACAAACGAAACGCTGACCGACGTCGTGGAACTCAGTGATATCGCCAGTCCTGTCAAAGTATCCAGCAACGGTTACTCCTATAATGGTCCTCCCTATAACGCGGGCTCCGCAGATATCATTGGCAAGCTGGAAATTAAACAGGATGGCGTGCATCGCCTGCAACTGCGCGACCTGTTTGGTGGTACGCGTAACGATCCGAAAAATATCTATCGTTTAATTATTCGCAAGGCAACACCTGATTTTGCTCTCGTGGGATGGGCCTTGCATATGAACCTGAGAAACGGCGACCGCAATGCACTTTCGAAACCGATTGCGCTGCGAGCGGGCAGTACAATGCCAATCGAAGTCGTTGTGGTGCGCCGTGATGGCTTTGATGGTGAGATTGATTTGTTCATGGACAACCTGCCAGATGGCGTTACATCCGCAGGATTGAAAATTCCCAAAGGTAAGACGCGAGGCATTATGCTGATTAGTGCCGAGGCGAATGCCACACGAGGGTTAACCAGTGCTGCATTTTTCGGACGGGCCACAATCGATGGAAAAGTCGTCACGCGTCCTTGCCGAATGGCCTCGATGCAGTGGCCGGTGAAGAATGCGTGGAGTGAAGTACCAAGCCCGCGATTGTTGGCAGATATACCGGTTTCAGTATGTAATTCTGAACTGGCTCCAATCACAATCGCTCCCGTCGAAAACAAGGTCTGGGAAGTAACCGCTGGTGAGAAGCTGAGTATTCCGCTCGTTCATGCACGCCGCGCTGAATTTTCTGGTGCCAATATAACCCTAAAAACTTATGGTACCGGTTTCGAGAGAGTACCCGCATTCGATGCGCCTTTGAATGCAGACGCTTCAAAGGCGGAGCTTGATTTAGCCAAGCTGAAAACACCGCCCGGTGATTACAAGATTTCCTTTTACGGTTATGCAGTTGTTAAATACCGCGAAAACCTGGAAGCGGTGGCCTCAGCAAAAACGACATTGATGCAAGCGCAACAGGCAGCAGAAACACTGGCAGCAGAATCCAAAAAATTGGCCGCCATTGCAAAAACAGCTCCGGATGCGCAACGAGCAAAAGCAGAGACTGCGGCAAAAGAGGCCGCTGCAAAAGTAACATCGGCTCAAGCTCTCGTGACTTCAGCCGATAAACAATTAAAGGCTGCCACCGCAAAAGCAAAGCCCAAAGACATTGTTGATATCATTGTTTCAACGCCAATTACAATACGTGTCAATCCAGCAGAGAAGGCGAAATAGAGATGACAGATCCATTTAACGCTTCATCGATCAACCCTTGTCCGGGACCGGAAAGCCGTCGTGGTTTTCTCCGAATGGGGTTGGCTGGATTCGCTTCATTGAGTTTGCCGGGGATCTTACGGCTTCAGGCGGAAAGTCCCGCAAAGAAACAGAAAGAAAAAAAAGCGGTCATCATGGTTTGGCAACCGGGTGGTTGTTCACACATCGATACGTACGATCCCAAGCCAAATGCGCCTAGCGAATATAGTGGTCCGTTCGGAACAATCCCGACGAACGTACCAGGCATAAACTTTACGGAACTGCTGCCTCTCCAGGCAAAAATTGCTGACAAATTTACGGTTCTGCGGTCGATGCGTCATGGCAGCCCCGGGCATCCAGCCGGTACCTTGAGAATGTTGACAGGAGATCCTGACACGCGTGACAAGCAAATTCCAAAGTATCCAGACTGGATGTCGGTAACGAACTACCTGCGTTCAAAAGAAGGGCCACGGAAAAACCCACTACCGCCGTACGTTGGTATCAATTTCTCGTCTCAGCGAGTCGGTGCGGCCTATCTTGGTGATGCCTACGGACCCTTTTCGGTATCCGGCGATCCCAATAAACCCAATTTCGTCGTGCCCAATATTGGCTTGTCCAATGCTGCTGAAGTCAAGCATCTGGACCGTCGATCAACGCTCCGCCAGAAACTCGATACACTGGAACGTGCTTTCGATCAGGCGGGCGAACTTCAGGCACTGGACGAATTCGAAACTCAGGCGATGACATTGTTGACGAATCCGAAGACAAAAATCGCGTTCGATTTGAGCAAAGAAGATGATCGTACACGCGATCGTTATGGAAGGAACACCTGGGGGCAGCAATTGCTGATGGCGCGTCGTCTGGTAGAAGCAGGCGTGGATGTGCTTTCCACCAGCCTCAGTGGTCCGTTGTGCGGTCGTGTTAACAATTGGGATGACCATGCTGTGAATCATCATGTTTTCGACGCTATGCGATTCCGCTCAAAAGCTTACGATCAGGCAGTCTCTGCGCTGATCGAGGATATTTACGAGCGTGGATTGGACGAACGCGTGCTTGTGGTGGTAACGGGTGAATTTGGTCGAACTCCCAAAATTAACTATCAGCCCAGTACAGGAGCAGGAAACGCGAGCGCCCCGGCTGGTACAAAACAGCCAGGTCGAGATCACTGGGCACGCGCCTTTTCGAACATCTGGGCCGGTGGTGGTATCGAAACGGGACGTTTCATCGGAGCGACAGATAAACTGGGTGAAGACTCAGTCGAGCGGATCTGTGGTGCCGGCGATTTCCTGGCCACGATTTATCATCATTTGGGTATCGATGCTGCAAACGTGTTGATCGAAGACTTTAACGGCCGTCCTACTCCCATCATCGCCGATCAAGGAAAACCGATCCCGGAACTGATTGGTTGATCCATCTAACTTCAGATTAGCAGCGCAGGACTGACGAGTGTGACTGGCGCCATCATAGGATCGAACCACATTGCATACCAGACATGGTAGGGATTGGGTTTCTTTTAAAACTGCAAAATCAACCCCGCTTCAACTAAAATTATGCTGACAGGTGATAGTCCATTTGAGGCTCCAAGGTAGGCAGTGATCAAGGCACAAATAGTACGAGTTTTCCAAAAAACGTGCTCATAAGAATGGATTCGGTCAACGATTGTCGCTGGATTGGAACAATAGCGCTTCGCAGCGTCACAGGGGCTCTTGCTAAAGAAATATTCGATCAAGTTTAACACGTAGATCTTGCGAGTCATTACGCGGTGTGAGCCTTTGATGCAATCCGTCGTGTCCAGGCGCTCTTAACCTTGCCCGAACGCGGCCCGCCTGCCTGCTCTGAAGCAGGCGGCGAGTAATGCGCTGGGATTGTATTAGCGTTTTGATGATTCCGCTAAACTACCCTTGCGAAGAGTTTAATGCTTCACGAACACCCAAAGCATAAGCAGGATCCACTTGCGCAAAGTGTATTAACTGTCGTTCCACAATGTTGTCCGGAACACCTTGCATTGCTGCAGCGATATTGGAAAACAACCGTGCTTTTTGTCCGTCGTCAAACAGATTGAACAGAGCACGCGGCTGAATGTAGTCGTCATTTCCCTCGCGGTGATCGTACCGCGCTGCATCACCCGAAAGTTTCAACGGCGGCTCTGCAACCTCTGGCTGTTCAACAGGTCCGTTAAATGAATTGGGCTCGTAGTATGCATCTGGATTGGTACCGTTCGGCTTAAAGCACATGGCACCGTCTTTGTGGTAATGATGTACGGGGCACTTCGGCTCGTTGACCGGCAAAGACTCGTAATGCGTTCCCAGGCGATGACGGTGTGCGTCAGCGTAGGAAAAAATTCTCGCCTGCAACATTTTGTCAGGAGAAAATCCTATACCAGAGACAGTATTTGAGGGCGAGAATGCAGCTTGCTCGATTTCCGCAAAGTAGTTTTCCGGATTGCGATTCAACTCCAAGGTTCCGACATCGATACACGGGTAATCACTGTGCGGCCAGACTTTGGTCAGGTCAAACGGGTTGTAGGGGGTCTGGTCGGCGTCCGATTCCGGCATCACCTGCACCTGAAAGTTCCATTTCGGGAATTCCCCTTTTTCGATTGAATAGAACAGGTCTTCCTGTGTACTTTCGCGTGTCTTGCCTATGACCTCTTCCGCTTCGCTATTGGTCCAGTGTTCGTGTCCCTGCTGCGTTTTGAAGTGAAACTTGACCCAGAAACGCTCGTCTTTGGCATTGATGAAACTATAGGTGTGACTGCCGTAGCCATTCATGTTACGAACGCCGACTGGCAAGCCGCGATCAGAAAACAGAATCGTGACCTGATGCAAAGATTCAGGTGACAGCGACCAGAAATCCCACATCGCGGTCGGAGAACGCATATTTGTCCGAGGGTGCCGCTTCTGCGTATGAATGAAGTCCGGGAACTTGTAGGCGTCCCGCACAAAGAACACGGGGGTGTTATTGCCGACCAGATCCCAGTTGCCTTCTTCGGTATAGAATTTCAAAGCAAAGCCTCGAACGTCACGTTCGGCATCGGCGGCACCTGCTTCGCCTGCCACGGTTGAGAACCGTGCAAGCATATCGGTCTTCGTGCCTGGTTGTAGTACATTTGCTGATGTCGTGTTCGATTGTCAGTGTGCCATGAGCGCCCCAACCTTTTGCATGAACGACACGTTCGGCGATTCGCTCACGATTCTGATGTGCCAGTTTTTCAAGCAACTGGTAGTCCTGCAACAGGACTGGTCCACGCGGTCCGGCGGTCAAAGAATTTTGATTATCGGCGATGGGGGCGCCGCTTGTTGTTGTTAGTGTTGGCTTCTTGTTCATGAGATATCCTCCTCTAAAGTAACCCAGGCATACCACCATTATGGCGGCTGATGGGCTTGAATCTGATCAGACTGAACATACTGCAAATCATCGTTACTAGGGGACTATATTCGTCAGGAGTGAGTATGTCCAATGCAATCTTTCGATAGGAGCGATACCCTGTCTGCATCGCAGGTATGAAGTGGTTTCAATCTAAGGCCAAATTCAAACAGGGGGACTTCGGAACGGCTTGAATCATTCGCCAATTCAACTTTTGAATTCGTTGAGTGTTACTATTTTTTATTTCGCGAATAACTACGAAGCCGGTCTTTGAATGCTTCCAGCAGGCGACTTTGGAAGCGGTAGGGGTTCCATACGACGGCAATTTTGCGTGTTGGCTTAATCCCACTGAGTGAGCGATAAACGCGACGGTCTGAATGATCCAGGTCTCTCGCCATTTGTGGGATCATTGAAATGCCATGGGACAACGAAACTAATTCCTGAATCATTGCCAGCTGGCTTGTGTGTTCGACTGCCACGGGATGGAAGGAACGCTGACGGCAGAAGGAAACGATATTATCTGAAAGGCAGTGGGCTTCATCCAACAGCACAAACGGGAATGGCTTGATGTCAGCCAGGCGGACTTGTGGCTTATCAACAAGTGGATGTTCAGGCGGTAATACTAAAAGTAACTCTTCGGTAAACAGTTCTTCGACTTCGAGGTACCTGGCAGGCACGGGTAATGCCAGGATGGCAAGGTCAATTTCTCCCTGTGAGCAGCGTTTGAGCAAATTGTCGGTCGTATCTTCCTGTACGACAAGCATCGCCTTGGGGAAGTCGGTTGAGAAATTCCGGAGCAAGTCCGGCAGAAAGTAGGGCGCAATAGTCGGGATGGCTCCTAACCGAATCTGGCCACTTTCACCATCATCAGAAATTTCCGCTTTGGTGTCCTCTATGAGAGTCAGTACCTGTTGAGCACGTGATTGCAAAAGCACTCCTGCCTCGGTAAGTGCGACAGAGCGTGTCTTTCTTTCAAAGACGGGTTGGCCTAATTCGTCTTCCAGCTTTTGAATTGAGCGACTCAGTGCGGACTGGGAGATGCCTAACTCTTCAGCCGCACGCGTAAAATTCTGGCGTTCTGCGACACGAAGAAAGTAGCGTAGTTGATCTACTTCCATGAGCAGTTCCTCTTATCTTGATCGATGCTCGATAAGCATTGGGGCGTAGTATTATGATGAAATGAAAGTATATGGCATCTGACTCAATAATTGTACTGGCAGGGTTGACTAAGTGCCGCAACATGAGAAAGATTCTAAACAGCAGCGGTTGCTCACCGCAGCTGAGCAAGGCGGAATCATACCAGCGATGTGACTATCAATGTCTGCGTGCGCACTCCAAAAATAGTCAGCAAATATTGGGTGGAATATTTTAACATAAAGTTAATGAAAAAAGAAATTCACCGGCGGTTATCTTATCGCAGGTAGCGTCTGCCGCAGGGGTGCATACAACGTTCAGTGATAATTGCTTGACATGGAAAATTTCGATATCATGATCGGGGTAGAGACGAACCAGTTCTTTCAAACGAGATAAAAGGCGCGTAGCTTTATGAAGTGAATTCTACTGATTCATTCGAAGAATTAATCCTGTTGAATTTCAGAAAGACACCATGGACGAGAAAATACGCGTCAGTAATCCGATCTATAGTCTCCTGCCTTCAGACGTCGAAGGGTTTGATTCTCTGGCGGAGTTGGCATTGAATATGCGTTCTGCCTGGAATCACGCTACCGACAAAGTGTGGCGGCAACTTGATGCTGAACTGTGGGAATTAACACACAATCCATGGGTTGTCCTGCAGACGGTTTCGCGCGACCAGATCGAACGCGTGTTGGCTGATCCTGACTTTCGCAAGACTCTTGATGATCTGGTGCAGGCCAGGCGGGAAGTGATTGAGTCACCCGCATGGTTTCAGCAGAATCATGCTCAGGGGCCTCTCAAATGCGCTGCTTATTTCAGCATGGAATTTATGTTGAGCGAAGCGTTACCGATCTACTCAGGCGGTTTGGGTAATGTCGCCGGCGATCAGCTCAAATCTGCCAGCGATCTGGGTGTACCAGTTGTCGGTGTGGGACTATTGTACCAGCAAGGCTATTTCCGACAGGAAATCGACAAATACGGAACGCAACAAGCCCTCTATCCGTATAACGATCCGGGACAGTTGCCGATCACTCCTTTTCGGCAGGCGAATGGCGAATGGTTGCGGCTGAAGATTGCTCTACCCGGCTATTCGGTCTGGTTGCGCGTCTGGCAGGTTCAGGTCGGCAGAGTGAAACTTTACCTGCTGGATACTAATGACGCGGCGAATTTTCCCGCTCATCGCGGAATCACCAGCGAACTGTATGGCGGCGGGCCGGAGTTACGCCTCAAACAGGAAATGGTTCTCGGAATCGGAGGCTGGCGGCTGCTGGTAGCACTGGGCATTCAGCCGGAAGTCTGCCATTTGAATGAAGGGCATGCGGCCTTTGCCGTGTTGGAACGCGCACGCAGTTTCATGAAAGAGACGGGGCAGCCATTCGAAGTCGCATTGGCTGTGACACGCGCAGGAAACCTTTTCACTACCCACACGGCAGTGGGCGCAGGATTTGACCGATTTGCTCCGGCTTTGATCGAGCAATACCTCGGGTGGTATGCTCAAGAGAAGCTCGGTATCACAATTCATGAACTGCTGGCCTTGGGACGTCAAAACCCAAACGATGCGTCAGAGAGTTTCAACATGGCCTATCTGGCGATCCGAGGGAGCGGGGCGGTGAATGGTGTGAGTCAGTTACACGGGAAAGTAAGTCGGCATCTGTTTGAACCTCTCTTTCCACGTTGGCCACATGCCGAAATCCCAATTGGATCTGTGACGAACGGTGTCCACATGCCAACCTGGGACTCAGCCGCTGCTGATGATCTTTGGACCGAAGCCTGTGGAAAGGACCGCTGGTTGGGGACAACCGAAACTCTGGAAGAAGACATTCGCGGTATCTCCAATGCCAGCCTCTGGCAATTTCGTCTCGCCACAAGCAAGTCACTAGTTGAATATACTCGCGAGCGGTTGTCCCGGCAATTAGTTGCGTCCGGTGTGATGCTCGAGATGGCAGAGGAAGCGAAGCACCTGTTTGACCCCAATGCATTAACACTCGGCTTTGCACGCCGCTTCGCAACCTATAAAAGACCGAATCTACTATTGCACGACCCAGATCGACTGGTGCGGCTGTTGACCAACCCGGAACGCCCCGTACAACTTCTCATTGCAGGTAAGGCCCATCCGGAGGATCAGGCAGGGCAGGCCTTGATTCGTGAGTGGATCAATTTCATCCGCCAGTCAGGAACTCGGTCTCATATTGTCTTTCTGAGCGACTACGACATGCTGTTAACTGAGCAAATGGTGCAGGGGGTAGATGTCTGGATCAACACGCCGCGGCGACCCTGGGAGGCGAGCGGAACAAGTGGTATGAAAGTGCTCGTCAATGGTGGTATCAATCTTTCGGAATTGGATGGCTGGTGGGCGGAAGCATACACGCCCGAAGTGGGGTGGGCATTGGGTGACGGAGAAGAACATGATGACGATCTTGCCTGGGACGCTGTCGAAGCAAATGAACTTTACGATCTGCTTGAGCAGGAGGTGGTCCCGGAGTTTTATAACCGGGACGAACACGGGATTCCCATTGCATGGGTCAATCGGATGCGGGAAAGTATGTCACGTTTGACACCTCGTTTTTCTGCAAACCGCACCGTCCGCGAATACACCGAGCAATACTATATCCCGGCTGCCACTGCCTACAATCAGCGTAGTGCGAATCAAGGTGCATTCGGCAGTAAAATGCTCGATTGGCGGCAAAGTCTGGAACAGAAAGGGGCGGAGTTACGCTTTGGCGAATTGACAGTTAAGACACGTAATGGGCAGCAGCTGTTTGAGCTTGAAGTTTTTCTGAATGATCTTGATCCTGATGCGATACGGGTAGAGCTTTATGCGGATGGTCTTAACGGAGCCGCTCCCGAGAAGCAGGAGATGCAGCGTGTGAATCCACTGGCCGGAGTACCTGGTGGTATTGTTTACAGCGCCACAGTGTCTGCCGCTCGTTCACCAGCAGACTATACGGCGCGCATGGTACCGCATTGCGATGGTGTTGCAATCCCGCTGGAAGAGTCTCGGATACTCTGGCAGCAATAATTTAACCGAAGGCTGGATGAGAAGGGAGTCACCCATTAAACCAACTGACATACGCATCCTGACGATCAATGGTGGCTCTTCGAGCATCAAGTTTGCGCTGTTCGCGCCTGGTGAATCACTCCAACGGATTCTGGAGGGATGCCTGGATCGGATCGGACTGGCGGATGCCAGTCTGCGCGTGAAAGCTACGAATCAGGCGGATTCCTTCGCGCAGTCAGTATCGGCGCCAGATTACATAGCGGCGGTGGAGACTCTGGTGGACTGGATCGAGGAAGCCTGTGGAGACGGTGCTCTGACCGCGGTGGGACATCGCATCGTGCATGGCGGACCGAACTATAGCAGTCCGCAGCGAATCGATGAGGAAATGATTGCGGAACTGCACCGACTCAGTCCGTTTGCTCCCAAACACATACCAGAGGAGATTCTGTTGATTGAGGCGATTCAGCGTCGATTTCCCGATCTTCCCCAGGTGGCATGTTTCGATACGGCTTTTCACCATGAGTTACCACGCGTGGCCCGATTGTTACCGATCCCCCGACGCTACGAAGCCCAGGGGGTACGGAAATACGGTTTTCATGGATTGTCTTATTCTTTTCTCATGCAGGAGTTGACCCATCTGTCCGGATCGAAAGCGGCTCAAGGTCGGGTGATACTTGCCCACCTTGGCAATGGTGCCAGCCTGGCAGCCGTGCATCGCGGCAAACCCGTCGATACGAGTATGGGTTTTACTCCGACCGCTGGGGTGCCGATGAGTACCCGTTCTGGCGATATTGACCCCGGACTGGTTTGGTATCTGGCACACACAGAGGGACTCAATGCCGAACAATTCAACGAGATGGTAAATTTTCAATCCGGGTTGCTGGGCGTATCAGAAATCAGCCCCGATATGCATGATTTACTCGAAATTGAAACGCAGGACGTGCGGGCGGCTGAAGCGATCGCGCTGTTCTGCTATCAGATCAAAAAATGGATCGGCGCCTTTGCTGCGGCTTTAGGAGGACTGGACACGCTGGTGTTTTCCGGGGGAATCGGCGAAAATGCACCACCGATCCGAGAACGAATCTGCGCCGGGCTCGATTTTCTCGGCATCGAATTGAATGAAACGTATAACGCAGACAGTGCGCCGTTGATTTCACAGAACACAAGCCGCGTCGCAGTCCACGTCATTCGTACGAATGAAGAACAAATGATTGCAGAGATGGTTTGCCACGTCTTGAGTCTCAGTTAAATAGGAGGATGGAACAATGAATACAAAGACCCTTTCTCCAGACTTACTCCACAAGATGGATGCCTACTGGCGGGCTGCAAACTATTTGTCAGTCGGCCAGATATATCTGTATGACAATCCACTCTTGAAGCGGCCGTTGACACTGGCGGATATTAAACACATGCTGCTGGGACACTGGGGGACGACTCCCGGTCAGAATTTTATTTACGCGCACCTGAATCGGGTCATCAAAGAGTACGACCTGAACATGATTTATGTCTCCGGGCCCGGACATGGTGGTCCGGCTGTCGTCAGCAACACCTATCTTGAGGGGACTTACAGCGAGGTCTATCCTAATATCAGCCAGGACGAAGACGGGCTGCGAAAGCTGTTTATCCAGTTTTCGTTTCCCGGAGGCATTCCCAGCCACGCATCACCCGAGTGCCCGGGCTCGATTCACGAAGGCGGCGAGCTGGGATATTCACTGAGCCATTCATTCGGGGCAGTGTTCGATAACCCCGATCTGATTGTCGCCTGTATTGTCGGCGACGGCGAGGCGGAAACCGGACCCCTGGCAACCGCGTGGCATTCCAACAAGTTTCTCGATCCGGCCACCGATGGTGCCGTGCTGCCAATTCTGCATCTGAATGGTTTTAAGATCGCGAACCCCATCATCCTTGCTCGCATTGAGCGCGAGGAATTGGAGCAGTTGCTCCGCGGTTATGGTTGGACGCCTTATTTTGTGGAAGGACACGAGCCAGAGTTAATGCATCAGGCGATGGCCGCAACGCTGAATACGGCGGTGGAGCAGATTAAATCAATCCAGCAGGAGGCCCGCGTGCATGGTAATTTGACACGTCCGCGCTGGCCGATGATTGTTCTCAATTCCCCCAAGGGTTGGACAGGGCCTAAGATCGTTGACGGCCTGCAGATTGAAGGCACCTTCCGTGCGCATCAGGTGCCGCTCTCCGACCCCGCCAACCATCCCGAACATCTCAAGCTGTTGGAAGACTGGCTGAAGAGTTACCGACCCGAAGAACTGTTCGATGAGCAAGGGCGTTTGAGACCGGAACTGGCAGAACTGGCTCCCCACGGCGAACGACGCATGGGCGCAAATCCCCACGCCAACGGCGGCATGCTGCTTCGTGACTTGCGGATGCCCGATTTTCGCGATTACGCCACTGATGTACCTAAGCCGGGAACCCTTGGTATTGGTGACACGCATGCGGTCGGACGTTTCCTGCGTGATGTCGTGAAACTGAACAGCGAACAGCGAAACTTCCGGGTCTTTGGTCCTGACGAGACACTCTCTAATCGCCTGGAAGCACTCTTTGAAGTCACCCAACGCCAATGGGACGCCGCCACTGTGCCGAACGATGAATTTCTCGCGCCCACTGGACGCGTAATGGAAATGCTCAGCGAGCATCAATGTGAGGGCTGGCTGGAGGGCTACCTGCTGACCGGGCGACATGGGCTCTTCAACTGCTACGAGGCCTTCATTCATATTATCGATTCGATGTTCAATCAGCATGCGAAGTGGCTGAAGGTCACATCGCATCTTCCCTGGCGACGGAAAATTGCCTCGTTGAATTATCTGCTCGCCTCCCACGTCTGGCAGCAAATGCACAACGGTTTTACACACCAGGACCCCGGCTTCATTGATCACGTCGTGAATAAGAAAGCCGAAGTCGTGCGTGTTTACTTTCCGCCGGATGCAAACTGCCTGCTGTCGGTAATGGACCACTGTCTGCGCAGCCGCCATTATGTCAATGTCGTGGTCGCGGGTAAGTATCAAGCGCCGCAATGGCTGACGATGGACGCAGCTATCAAACACTGTTCCGAGGGCATTGGTATCTGGCAGTGGGCCAGCAACGATCAGGCTGTTTCGCCCGATGTGGTGATGGCCTGCTGTGGTGACGTTCCCACGCTGGAGACACTGGCCGCCGTCTCTCTGTTGCGGGAACATTTGCCTGAACTGAAAATTCGGGTCGTCAATGTTGTCGACCTGATGAAGCTGCAGCCGCCGACTGAGCATCCGCATGGGCTGAACGATAAGGATTTCGATGAACTCTTCACCATAGACAAGCCGGTGATTTTTGCGTTTCATGCGTATCCGTGGCTGATCCATCGGCTGACCTACCGCCGCACCAATCACGACAATATCCACGTCCGGGGCTACAAGGAAGAGGGCACCATTACGACGCCCTTCGACATGACAGTATTGAATGATCTGGACCGCTTTCATCTTGTAATGGACGTGATCGACCGTCTGCCGCAGACCGGCGATAAGGGGGTTTACCTGAAGCAGCAGCTCAGGGATAAACTGATCGAACACAAACAATATATCAACAAGCATGGCCAGGACATGCCCGAAATTCGGGACTGGAACTGGGGCGCCATCACTGCGATCAAACCGGAAGATCGCGTATGACTCATCTGCCAAAGTTAGGCCGATCCGCTTCACCAACGCTGGCAGCCGATCATTCAATTCACTTCTCGCCACTTCTGGCGGAAGTCACGCAATTGGAAAAAAACGCAGTTTTTTCCCGGATGAACTCTTCTCCGGAAGGGTTGACTGAAGACGAGGCAGACCGCCGCTGGGAGGAAGTCGGGCCGAATATTGTGGCGGCAAACAAGCATCGTGGCTGGCTATGGCGTCTACTTGGTGCAACGCGGAATCCGCTGGTTATCCTGCTGGTGGTACTCGCGGTAATTTCATTCACGACCGGAGATGCGCCCGCAGGCTTCGTGATGGTTTTGATGGTGGTCCTGGGTGTGTTGTTGCGTTTTGTGCAGGAAGTCCAGGCAGATGCGGCTGCCGAGAAGCTGAAAGCGATGATTAATGTCACGGCAACGGTTGTGCGCGCCGGGAAAGAAGAAGAAATTTCGCTCAAACAACTTGTGCCCGGTGATGTGGTGAAGCTCTCGGCAGGTGATATGATCCCGGCTGATATGCGGCTTATCGCGGCGAAGGACTTATTTATTACGCAAGCGACGCTGACTGGTGAATCGCTGCCCGTAGAAAAATTCGCCATACACGAACCGCGGACAGACATTCCGCCGCTGGAACTGGCGAATATCTGCTTTCTGGGAACCAGTGTCGAAAGCGGCGCGGCGACTGCCGTCATTCTGGCAACGGGTTCACAGACTTACTTTGGCAGCATGGCGGCGAGCATGACTGACGAGCAGGTCCAAACCAGCTTTGACAAAGGCGTGCAGAGCTTTACGTGGCTGATGATCCGTTTCATGATGGTGATGGTTCCGCTGGTGTTTCTGATCAACGGCTTCACAAAGCACAACTGGCATGAAGCATTCTTTTTCTCTATTGCCGTCGCAGTTGGCCTGACACCGGAGATGCTGCCAATGATCGTCTCTGTCTGTCTGTCGAAAGGCGCAATTGCGATGTCAAAGAAAAAGGTGATCGTGAAGCAATTGAGTGCGATTCAAAACTTTGGTGCTATGGATGTGCTCTGTACAGACAAGACGGGCACACTGACAATGGATCAGGTCATCCTTGAACGGCATTGCGACGTGATGAGGAAGGAGAATGATGAAGTCTTGCTCGACGCGTTTCTCATCTCGCATTTTCAAACGGGTTTAAAAAATGTGCTCGATCGTGCGGTTCTGGCGCATCGCGACAGCCACGAGGAATTGATTATCGGATATCGTAAAGTGGATGAGATCCCATTTGATTTTGTGCGGCGCATGATGTCGGTGCTGGTGGAGAAGCCGGACAATACTTTTCAATTGCTGACGAAGGGCGCGCCGGAGGCCGTATTTCCATGCTGCACACACTATGCACTGGATGGCGAAGTATTCCTCCTGAGTCAGGATCACGCTACTGAGTTAATTGCACATTATGAAGATCTCAATGCAGACGGCTTCCGCGTACTTGCCGTTGCTTACAAACAATTCGAAACAAACAGGCAGATCTCCAAGGCGGACGAGTCTGGCTTGATCCTCAATGGTTACATTGCTTTTCTCGATCCACCCAAAGATTCCGCAGGGAAAGCGATCAGGGCGCTGCAGCAACACGGGGTTACTGTGAAAGTCCTGACCGGCGACAACGATATTGTGACTCGCAAGGTCTGCAGTGAGGTAGGGTTAACGGTCGATGACATTCTCCTCGGCAGCAGCGTTGAGGCGATGTCGGACGACGAACTCGCTGTAGCCGCTGAGCGTGTCCACATTTTTGCACGTCTCTCGCCTGCACATAAGCAACGCATCATTCGCGCGCTGCAGCATAAAGGGCACGTTGTTGGCTTCATGGGAGACGGTATCAATGATGCCCCCGCACTGCACGTGGCCGATGTCGGGATCTCTGTCGACTCCGGTGTCGATATTGCCAAGGCTGCCGCAGCAGTCATCCTCCTCGAAAAAGATCTGATGGTGCTGGATGAAGGCGTGATCGAAGGTCGCAAGGTATTCGTGAACATCCTCAAGTATGTCCGCATGGGAGCCAGTTCGAACTTTGGTAACATGTTTAGCGTTCTTGGGGCGAGCGCATTTTTGCCTTTTGTGCCGATGTTACCCATTCAGGTATTGACCAATAATCTTTTGTATGATTTCTCCCAGGTGCCAATTCCCACGGACACCGTGGGGCCAGAGCAGACAGCCCAACCGCGTCCCTGGCATATTGGCGATATCAAGAAGTTCGTACTCTACATCGGCCCGATCAGCTCAATCTTCGACTACACTACCTTCTTCGTGATGCTCTACGTCTTCGGGTGCTGGGATCCCGCGCGTGCTTCCCTGTTTCAGACCGGCTGGTTTGTTGAGTCGCTAATTACTCAAACGTTGATTGTGCACGTGATCCGCACAAACAAAATTCCCTTCATTCAGGGGCGTGCCAGCTGGCAGCTGATTCTGACCACGGTGACGATTATGGCGTTCGCGGCCTGGTTACCTTACTCTCCGCTTGCGCCCGCTCTGGGATTCACGGCATTACCACCGCTCTACTGGCCGATTCTGTTCGTGACGCTTTTGTGTTATGTCGTCCTCACACAAGTTGTAAAGATGTGGCTGATTCGCAAAGCCTGGCTTTGAATGAATCTTCTAGTAGCAAGACTTGAGAAATGAATCTTTGTTTTTAACCGACCATTTTTAACTTAAATAACTTTTTGGCGCTGCGAACTGCAGGGGATTGTAACCTGAACCAGAATCGATCATATGCGATAGCCCAAGACTGGCGGACTCCCGAAAAGTGAATTATGCGGCCAGTTGTTGAGCGTATATTCTCTCGAACTGGTCGGGACATTGATAGCTTAATGTTTGA
>Ga0222668_1000204_pt1 | contig 41334 bp, 29 predicted proteins | sample AntAcemetagen728_FD_179823 | JGI IMG/M metagenome (GOLD analysis project Ga0222668, IMG submission 179823) | Saline water microbial communities from Ace Lake, Antarctica - #728 | ecosystem: Environmental > Aquatic > Non-marine Saline and Alkaline > Saline | place: Antarctica: Ace Lake...
AAATGGTACAATTTTCAAGTGTTTCCCCATGGTTCTGAAGTACAAGCCAATCCTCTGGTCTGGAGTCTCCCCAGGATTCATTAAAATCGACTACGATACGGCCATTAAAGTAACTTAAGGTTGCCGAGTACTTTTCAGCAACTTTGGGAAGCAACAGTAGCGCTGCTTCAAGTTGATCGACCGCGGCAATAGCTGATTGTAATTCTACATTTAAAGCATTCTGCTTCGCCTCTGCATCAAGGCCACGGTGATAACTACCCAAAAAATTACCAAAGAATCCATCAAGCATCGAACCCACAAACAGTGTTCCCTGATCGGCAGGCTTTGGCAGGGCGTTCAAGTTGTTAATACATTGCAAGAACAAAGTATTCGCATTTTGGACTTGATCAGAAAGATACATAATCTCTTTATCGCTTGATTTGATCTCACGTAAGTCTAATAAGGTGGACTGTACATCCGCCATGATTTCCGCTATTTCGCGATTATCCCGAAATTGATTTGGATCAGATTTCATTTCCATACTGAGGTGAGAAGCAAGCACTCGATATTCTTCAGGCAAGGGTTTACTGGAGGGTGTCGAGTATTTAGGGAGGTTACTTGCTGTTGTGTCGCCGCCACATCCCGAAAGTGTGAGAGCCAATGGTATCACGCATACAAATGCAATTATTTGATTCACCGAAATGATGCTTTCGATGGCGCAGCTGATTCTCCTTGATAGTTGCAACATTGATCTTCTCCTCTTTCAGTAAAGAATACTTTTGAATAGCGGCAATCTCATTGGCCAAGTTTACACCCAGAAATGATACTTATAATCCGTGGTGCTATCGTCCTTGTCAAGTGTTAAATGCTCGTATGACAAAACGAGCAGACATATTGATGAGATTTGGAAAGCGAGTCCGCAAACTGCGCAAAGAGCAAGGCTACTCTCAGGAGAATTTTGCTTATGCCTGTGAGCTGGACCGGACTTACGTCGGCGGGATCGAACGGGGAGAACGAAATCTTTCATTACGGAATATCGAACGGATCGCCGATACACTCGAAATCAGCCTGGCAGAACTGATGGATGGGGTTTGAGGGAGCTTAGACAACAGGATCAAGGACCAGGACGACTCCCAGTTGGTCAGAAGCATCGGCCATCGCCTGGTTGGCAGCCTCCGGAGTAATAAACAGGCGGGGACTTTTTACGCCAGTTGCATCATGCTGGCACACAGCATACCGTAGTCGCGCTGCCAGTAACTCTTGACGCAACCGCTGGATGTCTTCCTGCTCCCATTTCTGATTTGCTGCGGGATCACCGGCATAAATTGTGAACAGATCTGAATCTTCAAGATCCATTTCTTCACACCAGAACTGCAGGGCAGCTCTGATCAACATGATTTCTTGTCTCGTTAGCATTGATCTCCTTTCTTGACTTTATCAATTCGATCAAAGAGGATTTGTGTGTTTTTCCCTGGAATGAACTGGGATGCTGTCTGCCACAATGATGAAATTCGGATTTGCCGATGGCTGGTATCAATGCACTGGCTTTTACAGTTGTTCCCACTGACTCCAAGTTTTGACATGTTTGTTGCATCGTCAATACACCTTAGTTTCAATTTGCTATTTTTAGATCGGCTTATCCGCCGAACCTGTAGTATCTCTGGCATCAAAATCTGCTGGATGTTGGTTTTTCAACCAGATACGAGCAATCAGGTGCCCAATCAACTGAGCCAGTTCTTGACGCCTGTCAACAAGATTATTCTTGACTCCCGGTTCTGCAGATTTGACCGGGGGTGTAGAGTGTATCTTCTGTTTCATGCATATCTCCTTTTTACATGAATACATAAAAAAAGCCCGATAAGGAATGAAATCCAATATCGGGCAAGTTCAACACGAAATGTCACAGTGCGACCAGCGGCCGCAAAAACATCTTTCTATAAATTCTCCTTTCTAAGAATCAGCTGGGCACATATTAGTTTTTAGAATTGCCATTCACCCGCTCACCAGACCGTGCATTACCGCGTCGTGAGCGACCGTCTGGCATGGTTTCTCCCAATTCAGCGTAAAACTTCCTCAGCGCTAGTGTCAAGCCACGCGGGCCGTAATCAAAGTTGGGTGCCATATCCTTAATAAGTACACCTTGTTCATAGAGCTCCTTTGCTTTTGATAATGTTTTTTTACGACGGTCGTCCGCCGTGGGAACGGGAAGGTTTCGTGAAGTATGCCACCATGAAATCGCTTTACCGATGATGGTATCGCTCGTCTTTAGTTCTCCGGCGATCACAAGATAAGGAAGCCCCTGATCTGCCAGCTGCACTGCTTCATCAGCCAGTTGCCGGTAAAGCGGCAACTTATCCTGTTTATCAGACAGTTGCTTACGACGTCGACGTCCGTCAGGGACAGGCAGTCCGCGAGACCGAAACCAATAGTGAATCAGTGTAGTGATGTAAGCAGGAGACTTCTTCATCTTCTTGGCAATCTGCTTACAGAGCAGCCCCTCGTCATACAGGGCTTTTGCTTCTTCAGCCTGACTGTCGATTATCCTTTCTGCTTTATAGTCGATAATGACTGCCTTGCCCTGCCCGTGTTCTGCATCAGCGGCCAGACCTGTCAGCTGACTGGAGACGGCAGAAACCACATCCAAAACGAACCGGCCCTGTAACCACCCTTTATTCTGTCTGCGCTCGCCCATCTGATATAGGTCTATTTGACCTCCAGTCAGCAGATCGATGATACGGCGGGCGATTCGGAAATCAGTTTCATCTTCAGAAAATGAAGCAGATGCGATTAAATTGCCAAACTCATCAAGTAAAGCAGTTACTTCCTCAGCTGCCGGTATAACGACACCTTGACTTTGTGCCGTTTCCAGGGAAGTCAGTTCTGCTGTAACGGCAGCGTACTGTCCCCGTAACTCTTTCAGAAGCAGTTCTGTCTGTTTCTGCTCTGCAGGCGATTCACCTGGAGAACGACGATTGAACTCAATTTTACTCATCAGCTTTTTTGCTTCAGAGCGTAATTGACTCAAACGTTCTGGATCAGGCTTCTGAACCGATTCAGCCGCCTGCTGACAGGCAACGATGATTTCCTGCACCAGCTCAGAATCAGATCGGATCAATTCTACAAGTTTTGCACACGTTAATTGTAACGCAAGCTCCCGGTTGAGATGCGTATATAGGGGGCGATCCTCAGCTTTAGTAGCACGGCATAATGGACAAAGCAGGCTCCGGCCGTATGGGCCCCCTACGACGAGCTTACGACCATGCTCAGGACAAACAAAAAGTTGCCGTAGTAAACGCGGCCTTGCATCTTGATCTTTATCCGGAGGCTTTCGACCAGATTTTCGCTTTTCGTTTGCCAGAAGCTCCTGGACCCGGTACCACTGCTCGTCTGAAATGATCCGTAGATATTCAAACTGCTGTGACTTGAGAGGCTCATCGCGTTCGACCTGTTTGGCATAATCCTTTTTGCTCAACCATTCGGTCTCTTTTGCGCCATAACACCAAAACCCCCGGTAGGCTGGACGCATCAAATGCTTTCGTACCAGCTCATGCGTCCAGATGCCTGTTAAAGATTTATTGGGAGCAGGCGCATTGGGATCACCATTCAGGTCTTGAGCAATACGGTCCATACTTTTACCTGCCACATACCAATCAAAGATTTTTTTGATCCAGGGGGCCGTTTCTGGATCTATGACTATCTTCTGTCGCGGTCGCTTTTGTTTGGTAAATTGACCTGGAACATCTTGCCCCGTATACCCCAACGAAAGTGAAGTACAGACCATCCCTTGCAGAAACAAAGTCTCATGTGCTGCCTGTATATGAGCGCTATGCATTCCTGCATAGATTTCATCCAGAAAAGAGTACATCTGGAGCATCATTCTCCAGTTATCTCCATCTGCTGTGTCCAGTCCCGACTTCACAAAAATGGCACGCAGCCCACGTTCTACCAGTTCTTCTTCTACAAACTGCATTGATTTGTAGTTTTTGCGATACAGCCGGGACGTCGTAAATACCAGGAGAACTTCGAACTCTTTATTTTCAATGGCCTCTTTTAGCTGATTAAACCCGGAACGGCGTTCTTTCTTGCCGCTCACAGCCAAATCATAGAAGATTTTTTCGCGTGGTATGAAAATTCCAGCTTTGATCGCTGCCTCAAAGATAACGCGAATCTGATCAGCAATCGATTCCTGAAAGCGGGAAGAAAATCTCGCATAAGCGGCCCCTATCGATTCTGCTTGTTTGCGAGTAAGTTTCGCGTGGTATTCTGCCACGATCGCATCAATTTCTCCCGCTGTCTTAAGTACTAAATCCTCGCGTTCTTGAGCAATCTGCTCACGCGTCCGATTTACCTTAGCTTTGTAGTTTGGCTTTAACATGAAAGCACTCCTTAAAAAACGTTTTGCCACCCAGCCAACAGGCATATTTCTTCGAACGTCGAAGACTTCAAACACAAGTCGCAGGTGGTCCGAGTGCCGAGCATAGAAATGGAATGTCGCACAATTGTCGCAGCGTGCGACATTGAAAGAAAAAATGGCGGGATGATAGAATTTTTTTTCGAAAACCAGAAAAAGCCCGTACTATCCTTCACCGATAGGAGCGGTTTTCGCGGACGGGCGCCCTGTAAACGAGCAGTCAGGACGCTGAAATGGTCATAGAATAGCGCCCTGAATGCTAAATGATCCCTATTTATTATGACACAAAAAACGCATTAATTTAGCTGGTGACGAGGTTATTACCAGCACTTCAAGAGGAGAGACTTCCGGCTGAAGCTTACTTTAGGAATTACTACTGCTAGATTTTCTGGTAGGAACTCTGTTTAAACCTCCAAGTCCATCAGATTCCAATAATGTAATATCATCACTCTTTAGTTCCAGACGATATCCTTGAGCATAAACTGTAGTGATCAAATCATTCAATTCGATGCAATCAGCGAGCAATTTTTTGAGACGAGAACGTCGCGAATTAATTTTCTGGCCCTGGGGCTGATGTAGCATCTCTTTATCAACAGCTATTCCCGGGTTGTATGCCAGAATCCATAACAAATTCCATTGAACAGCTTCAGTGTCCCATTTTTGGACAATAGGTTCTCCATCCCAAAAGACCTGTCGCGGTGAATGATCAACTAAAACCAGACGGGATTGAGAGCAAGCCCAGTCGATCAAATCCTCAGGGCTATCGGGAACTTCATAGATAGGCTTGATGTCCATCAAAGCTTGAGCAACTTTTCGGATTACTGCAGGATCACATAGTAAAGCAGGCTCTTGCTTTATAAGTTTGAAAGTACCACCTAACTGCTTCTCAACATGCAGGCTTTCTCCAGGAGTCCGTACGACAGTTCTTCGAAAAAATTGTGATTTCACTTCTACATTATTTGAATCTTCCTCGAGCCAATTCAATTCAGGACGATCAGCGTAAGACAAATAAATTAATGACAAAGTTGCGCAAGCATCTCGGAGAGTTTTTTGATTGGATTTCAAACAAGCTTTTTCCAAATCCTCAACTGAGGAATCTAATTGCACCATACAATCCATAAGAGAAGAAAACTCTTTCCTACTTTGCTCATCATCTATCCGTATATTCGCAAAGAAGAGTCTATATATTTTTTCTAAAATTTCTTTCCAATACTTTATGCGGGCAAACATGCTGTCACAGACATGATCACCTGGTGTTCTTTTCTGCTTGAATTTTCGAAAATTATTTGTGTGCTCATTATTGAAATCATCTAATAACAATTGCTGTGTTGGCTGATAAAAATCCTCTGAATAAACAAGGTCTAACCAGGGTCTCTGAGCAATGAACCTTATATCATGAATGTAACCTAAGGGAATCCTGGCTTGATAAACATATGTAAAGCAGGCTTTCAATTGAACTGCAAATTTAACCAAGCAATCATCGACATATTCCACAAGTTTGCGTTCTCGCGTCTCAGTATCTTTACTTAAGTGTGAAGCAGACCAAAGGGTATTTGACTGAAAAGTCTTTAAATCGACCAACTCTTCTACTACAGGACAAACACTCTCTTTTAACCACGCTTCAATAAAATCTGATTTCTCCTCCGTCATATTTATTTCTTGAAGCGGACCTAAATCCTCAAACCCCTGCAATGCCAACAATAATTTATTCATCAAAGTATCAACTCTAAATAAGATTGAGATAAAACGGATCACTTACAACAGAATCCGGCTCCATTCCAACGCATATTAGTCCAATCGAGATCATAAGACAGCAATTTTTTTCTATCGAACCTAGTTCGTTTCTTGATATCTATGACCACTGTTGAAAGGTAAGGGTTCATATTTACAGTGAGGAAGTTTTTTATGCCCGGCTACACGAACGCTTATCAGGCAAATTATTTGACTTTTTTCTCGAAAATCTTCCCCAAGCAGTCAATTGTCGCGTCATGCGACAATTGTGCGACCCTCAATTGCGACAATCTGATGATCGAGATGACCACTGGGTCAACATTATCATCACTTTGTATCGACATTCGGGTCGGACATGGCAACAGACTGGTTGACAGCACGGCAGGCTGCAGAAGAACTCGGGATTTCAGTCCTGACGTTTTACGACTGGCTTACGCAGTCAGACCGTGGTGAGTTTGTACTACGCGGCCAAGCACTGGTTATCAACTACTTCCAGGGAGGCAGGCGCGGACAGGGCAGGATTCGTATCGAAAAGAGTGAAATCGGACGCATCAAAGAAGAAATGCGCGTCAAACCTTTCACCAGGGCGCGACGTCGCAGGCCGACGAATTCCAAAGTATACCCCGGCATTACGGTACCATTGGGGCGACCAAATTAGCTCAAAACGTTTACGTTGAGTCCTATTCTTCTCTACAGAGGCGGGTGATACAGGGAGTTCCAGTTGAATAACAGCGAACTGACGCTGATTTTTGAGCGTGATTCAAATCCCAAGCGCCGTCCATAGGGGCTCCTGGTAATGCTGTCCCCACCCACGGCCATAATGATCAAAGGCAACTTTGGGCGTATCGCCCATCAATTCAGCCAACACTTCAATCGAACAGCCTTCACCTGTATTCCAGTAGCCAGCGAGCATCCGGTGCGCGAACGTGTGTCGACAGGTATAAGTCGAATACTGCTTGCGGACAGGATCATCGAGCCAGTTTAAGTCTCGACGCAGTTTACGGAATCGTTGCCCGCCAGCAACTTTCGTCCAAGCACCACCTCGCGAATTCCGAAAGAGAGTGGTTGTGGGATCAGTTCCCACTTCCTCAATCATTTGTCGTGTCAGTTCAGCGACCTCAGTCCGCACAGGAATGGTACGTATCTTCCCGGTCTTGCTGGCATAGACCCGCCATTGCATACCCCGCTCAGATTCGATGACGTCATTGGCAGTAATGCGTGCCAATTCACAGAAAGGACGTAAACCGGTATGGATCCCAGCAAACAGGAAATTGCCAAAATATTCATCGGTCGCGGAATACAATAATTGTTCATCTTCTTCACTGAAAGAATGGAGCCGAGGACACTGTGGTGGTTTTTGCATTCCCACTAGCGGATTGTGAATGGAGCCGACTTCCTCTTTGTAAAAACTAAAGGCTGCCATCACGATACTCAATGCATTACGCTGTGTCGCTGTCGACTTCCAGGTAGGATGGCTATCTACCCAGTGCTGAATGTGTCCTTTCTGTAATTCGTCCACGGCCATAGCACCACAGTAAGCACACAGCTCATTCAGATACCGAGCCACCTCAGCATGGTAATCCGGGCTGAGGTTTCCATGTTTTAATCGAGCTTCACAATGTTCAAGATAACGCGAGCACACCTTGGCAACTTGTATCACCTCCTTACTCTTCTGTTCTGGAGTCGGCAACCAGTCCCCATCAGCTTTCACCCGGGCCAGTGCCAGTTCCGCAAGCTGACTGTTCTCTTTTCCTCTAACAGGACGACCTGTTGTATCGACAAGACGCAAACGTTTTTTGGTACCCGGTGGCGTGAAATACCAGGAATCCGTCTGCTGCCAGTACCAGGCACGACCGCGGGAACGCCTTTGGCGGGACTTTGATTTTTCTGCCATTGATCAACATGGTCCTTATTTTGTCTTCGTCGTAGCAACTTTACGTCTCGCGTTTGTACTACCTGACCTGCTCGATTTCTTAGTAGCCTTGGTCTGCTTTCGTTTTGTTTTAGACTGACTGCCTTTGGTTCCAGTAGAACTTTCACCAATGGCATTCCATAAGGGGTCCTGGTAGTTCTGAGCCCATTCTCGGCCATAATGCCGAAAGGTGGTCGTGGGTGTGTCACCGATGAGTTCAGCCACCGTTTCGATTGAGGCACCTCTCCCATCTGTCCAATACCCGGACAACATTCGATGTACGAACGTGTGACGGCACGTATAGCAGGAGTACTTACCTTTGACTGGATCATCATTCCATTTCAGTTTTTTCTTTAATCCTATAAATCTCAGAACACCATTCATGCGTTTCCAGGGATTTCCTTGGGTATTCCGAAAAATGGGTTTCCCTGATCCCTTAGGGGCTGTTTTCATCAACTGACGTGTGAGCTTCGCAATCTCCGGTCGGACAGGGATTTTCCGCGTCTTATCAGTCTTGCTGGCATACACCCTCCACATCATTCCGCGATCGTGTTCCTCAATATCATCGGCCGTCAAACGGGCCAGCTCACTAAAAGGACGAAGTCCGGTATGAATCGCAGCAAAGAGAAAATTGCTGAAGCAAGGCTCACAAATATCGTACAGAACCTGCTCTTCTTCGGGGGAGAGAGAAGCCAAGCGTGGGTTTTCTTTCGGCTTCTTGAGTCCTTTGATCGGATTGACAACTCCGAACATCTCTTCAGCGCGATTAAATGCGGCATTCACAATGGCGATAACACTTCGACGTGTTGCAGGGCTCTTCCATGTCTCATGGCCATCAATCCATTCCTGCACATGACCCTTTTTGAGATTAGAGACCGGGAGCGATCCACAATATCCACATAGATCATTCAGCCAGGCAACTGAATTATCACGGTGCCCCTTACTCATTGTATTTTTTTCCAGACTGCGTTCACAGTACTGCAGATATTCAGAACAAACACGCGCTACTAGCCAGGGACCATGGTTCGCATGACTGTTTGATTCATCAGACCAGGTCATCTTCTCGCGGGCCAGGGCAATTTCTGCTTCGCGTTTCTTTGCCTTTCCACGAATTCGTTCTCCATTTTCATCGAACAGAGCGACACGTTGATTCGCGCCTGGCTGGGTATAATACCAGCAGTCTGTTTGCTTCCAGTGCCAGGCGGAACCATGGGACTGGCGTCGTTTTTTTCGTTTTTGTTTCATTCTATATCACTTAATCAAAAATGATTCCTGTAATGATTTACTTGACCCGGTGGTGCTGTTGCCTGATACTGAAAGGAAACCATTTGCATTCCCCCCAGAAGAGCCACTTTCATTGGAGTCACTATGCAGACTGCAGTAACGCTTCCCCAGTTTGATGAAAAATCATCAAACGCAGATTTACTACATAAATTAACTACACTAATTCTTACAACGTTGACATTATACGGTGCAGTTGGTTCACATAAAATAGCATTTTCATCTGAAAAAAAGAGTGTGCCTAATATTGTGTTTATACTTGCCGACGATCTGGGATATCAGGAACTGGGATGCTACGGGCAGAAATGGATTCAAACGCCGCACATCGATCAAATTGCTAAAGACGGTATTCGGTTCACGCAATTCTATGCAGGCAATGCCGTTTGTGCTCCCTCGCGCTGCAATCTGTTAACGGGCAAACATCCCGGACACGCTTATGTTCGCAATAATGGCAAGCCCCAATATGTGCAGCACATGAAGGAAAAAGAGGGTTGGGAATATCCCGGTCAACATCCGATTCCTGATGCCGAAGTGACGATTGCCGAAATGTTGAAGCAAAAAAACTATGCCACCGGTGCGATGGGAAAGTGGGGACTCGGACATTTCGGAACAACCGGCGATCCGAATCAGCAAGGCTTTGATCTGTTTTATGGATTCAACTGCCAGGTTCATGCCCACAATCATTATCCCAGATTTCTCTGGCGCAATCATCATAAGGAAACTCTGCCGGGCAACGACCGGACGTTATATGGCGAGACTTATTCTCAGGATAAATTTGTCGAAAATGGACTCAACTTTATTCGCGAGCATCAAGACCAACCGTTCTTTCTGTATCTGCCTTTCGCAATTCCCCATCTGGCAATTCAGTCTCCTGAAAAATCTCTCGCCAAGTACCGTGGAAAAATTCCGGAAGAGGACTATAAACATCGAGGCTATATCAAACACCCTCACCCTCGTGCTGGTTACGCTGCCATGATTACGCACATGGATGACGGGGTCGGACAGATCATGGCTTTGCTGAAGGAACTGAAGTTGGACGACAATACGATTGTCTTTTTTACTTCTGATAATGGTCCGGCCTATGATCGACTTGGGGGAACGGATTCACAGTTTTTTGAATCAGCGGGTCCCTGGCGAGGCTTCAAGGGCAGCTTGTATGAAGGCGGGATTCGCGTTCCGCTAGTCGTACAGTGGCCCGGACATATACAACCGGGAGAAGTGACCGACCATCTGTCTGCCTTCTGGGATGTCATGCCCACTATCGCTGCTCTGACAGGCACCAAAGCACCGGCCGACATTGATGGTATCAGTTTTCTGCCCACCTTGTTGGACAAACCTCAGCAGCAGAAACAGCATGAATATCTCTACTGGGAATTCCCCGCGTACACAGGCCAGCAGGCGGTTCACATGGGAGACTGGAAAGGAGTTCGCCAGAACCTGTTGAAAAAGAAGAAGCCCCAGATGAAGATTGAACTTTACAATCTCAAAACAGATCCGGGTGAACAGCACGATGTCGCCGAGCAAAACCCCGAAGTCGTCGCCCGTATCAAATCGATTATGAAAACGGGCCGTACTCCTTCGAAGACATTTCCATTTCCTGCATTAGATCAGCAGTAAATCGAGATTGACGGATCAATCGAGATTGGTTTTCGGCGTGTCTATTGTGAGACTGCTTTAATCCAGCCAAACAGACTGTCACCGATTTGCAGGTAACCATTGCTAGCCGGGTGGACGGCGTTATTTTGTCGTAACGTTTTCTCTGTGCTATGTGCGTTCCAGGGAACACTGATCGCAGGGTAGTTATGCACGCAGTCCAGATTGACGTGTGTGGGGACGAGAAAAATCTGTTGATCCCGTTTGTCTCCGAAATGCTGAGACAGACGTTCTACCACACGGTGTTGATTGCGTTTATATTGCCAGCGGGTTTGTCGACGACCGTTTGTTGTTCCGAACGCATCCTGAGTTGCCGCTGGGGGAACAGGAAGCATAAAACCGATTTTCGTCTGGGGATTCAAATCGTGAATCATCTTTACCAGAATCTCCAGATGGTTGATCATCGTGTTGGTTTGCTCTTCAATCGTTTCATCGGTGGCGGAATAGACATCATTGGGGCCTAGAAAGATCGTAACCAGATCCGGCGCTTTTCCCTCGTTGAACTCTTTGCAGTAACGCGGAAAGTCGAGTTTGGGTTTGCCATTTTTATCGGCATATAAAAACGGACTGCCCCGTTCGCGATAATTTCCAGTGCGTGCATTTTCTTTGAAGTGGGTCGCAAAACGAACTGCGGTCCAGCCACCGTAGCCTTCGTGCTGGACTCCGGGATCGTTTTTAGGATTGTGCGAGCCGATTAACTTCAGAGTTGGCCCTTGAAATTTCTGACTGAGATCACGGACATGCTTCGGGTAAATCGAATTATGCGTCAAGCTGTCACCAATCATGAGGAGACTGGTCGTTTTGCCTTTGCCAGAATCCTGTGGGATAATGCGGAGTGTCGATATCTGTGAAGCGATGATTTGATTCTTCTGGTCAAGCACATTCAGCGTGAACTCATAATCGCCGACTTCTTTTTCCTCGGGAGTAATGGTCCAGCGTTCTGTTTGTAAATGCCCTTTTTTGCAGTGTACGTCAAATACATAGTTGTCTGGGTTAATCGCCAGGCACACATTGTCAAAATAGACGTTGGTTTCAATTCCGGGGACTGCATAAATGGTGTCAGGCAGAATCAGCCTTAAAGGGTCTTGAACCTTCTGTTCGGTCTCAGACTTTGTTGGCTCCTCTGCAAGAGACGTACTACAGAAAAGGAACAGGCAGAGATTTAAGAGCAATGCAAATCGAAATACAATATTCATGTTGCTTCCATTTAAAAATCAGTGAACCATACCGAAGGAGAGTTGTGTGAGGGACACCATTAAGGTCGCGGGCTGTTGTTGAACGACTTTCTTAGTTTCATTAATTCTAAGAGCGGCTCGAAAAAAGAGGGACAGGCAATCAACCTGTCCCTCTGGTCGTAATTAAGTGCAACAGATTATTTCTTGCCAATGCAGTAGAGTTTATCAGTCATCTTCAGATAGATTTTTCCATCGGAGAAGATCGGAGTCGCTAACGCGAAGCCTTCGAGTGGGTTTTCTGAAACCACTTTGAATTGATCGCCTCGATTCAGAACAAAGGTGGTACCATCTTCGCGGGTGACATAAATGTGGCCATCAGTCAGGATGGGAGAGGCACTAAATTTGTGACGGCTGCGAGGCAGGCGATCGCCCCAGATTTTTTTTCCGGTTTTGACATCAAAGCAGGCAACATCACCTTTGTCAGCACAGATATAGAAGCGGCCATTGATGGCGGCTGGTGTCGGAACGTCTGAGAATTCGCCTTTTGCTTCATTGGTCCAGGCGACATTTGACTTGGTAATATCTCCACTGCCACCGAGTTTAATACCGGTGACGGAACCGCCGCGGGCATAGGGGGCAACCAGATAGCCATCGCTGATCACAGGCGAGGAGATTGAACGGAAGTATTTATGCTGTGTCGGATTCAAACCGCCGACGCGCCAGAGTTCTTTGCCAGACTGGGCGTCATGCGCGGTGACATGATCTGCACCAAGTACATAAATGTTTTCCTTCCCATTTTGCTTGACGACAACCGGTGTAGAATAACTCTGGTTGGCTTCCTCTGGTGCATCCAGATTACGATCCTGTTTCCAGGCTTCTTTCCCGGTCGCTTTATCAAAGGCGACGAGATAGGAATTATCGCTTTGCATGCAGGCGACGACAATCAGATCGTCTGTCAGCACAGGCGATGTTCCCAGGTCCCACCAGAGTGTATCTTCACCATACTCTTTCTGCAGGTTTTTCTGCCAGAGGATTTTTCCTGCCTTATTGAGGCAGGCTAAATCACCACTTTTGAAATAAGTGAAAACGTACTGGTCATCGGTGGCAGGGGAAGGGCTGCTGCCACTTCCTTTTTTATGTTTACCCGCACGCTCGGTGCCGAAGTCGATATGCCATTTTTCTTTTCCGGTATTTTTATCCAGGCAAAGGGCTCGGTTTTTTCCCTCTGTGGTTGTCGTCAGGAACAGGTCATTTCCCCAGATCACTGGGGTCGAACCGCTCACGCCGGGAAAGTCGACTTCCCAGAGAATATTTTTGGAACTGTCCCAAGATACGGGATAGCCGGTTCCCTCTGCGACGCCGTTCGAAGTCGGCCCGCGCCAGCCAGGCCAGTTTCCGGCGAGAGTCGTAGATGCGATCAACAGGGACAGAGTGACTGTTGCCAATAAAGCTTTCATTTGGTTACCTCGGTAGTTGTGAGTCTTTGATGAACCGATTTCAGGTATCAGTTCTTTTATGTGGTTGGATTACGTTTCACGGTGAGAACACTGATTATAGCATGGCTGGAAAACCGATTTCATTCAGAATCGAAGTATTTTTCAACGATCCAGCGAGGTTGGTGCTGGTCCGGTTTTCGCTTTCGGCCCGTTAAGTCGATTGTTTCAGGTTTGGGATGATCAGATGTGAGGGGTTGCTTATCGTCTGTTTTTTTCTGCCAGTTCTTCAGTTGTGCCAACATCTTCTGTACCCGTTCTTTCTGACCCGGATTCTGAGAGAGGTCTTGCAGCTCATGGGGATCTTGTTTGAGATCAAATAGTTGCGTCTTATTGATTTGCGGATAACGGATCAATTTCCAACGATCATCGCGTACCGCCCGCATTAAATCTTCGTAAGTTGTAAAGAGTGAATCGCGGACCTTGTCCGTTTTTCCTCTCCAGATTGGAGCCAGATTAGAACCTTCCACTCCCACTGGAACCTGTGTGTGAGTTAAGTCGCACACTGTCGGGAAAATGTCGTACAGATACACCAGAGCCGCACTCGATTCGTTTTGGGGGATACCAGGCCCCTTGAAAATCAGCGGCGATTTCATGCTGTGTTCGTATAAATTTTGTTTTCCCAGCAAACCATGACTGCCCACTGCAAGTCCGTGATCAGATGAGAAAATGATGATTGTATTTTTGTCGAATCCCTTTTCTTTGACGGTGTTCAGAATGCGGCCGATGTGGGAGTCCATATCGGTGATCATCCCATAATATTCGGCAAGTTGCTCCTGAACGATTTTCGGTTGTCGAGGCCAACCCGTTAATGCTTCATCCCGGCCGGTCATCCAGCCATTATTAAATGGATGTTGGGGCATGAAGTTTTTGGGCAGCGGTGGGGGAGAGGTTTTGTACGTCTTCATCACAGAAGCCGGAGGCATCCGCGGATCGTGCGGCGCCGTGAATGCAACGTAGGCGTAAAACGGTTTGTCCTTGGGATGCTGGTTCAGAAAATCAACGGTCGCGTCGACAAACAGTTCACTCGAAAACTTGGCGCCCTTGCGTTTGTTTTCAAATTTTCCGTTTTTCAAATCAACAACGGGAACTTTTAAGTGATTCGACATACCTCCCATAAAGGCGGCGGTGCCTGTCGTGAAACTCTTCTGAAATGAATCACGGTGATTGTGCCATTTGCCCGTTCCGAACGTGGTATAACCTGACTGCTTCAATAACTGAGGCAGCGTAATCACCCCCTCAAGATTCATGGGAACACGATAGAGTGAGCGTCCGCTGTTTAGCATGGCGCGACTGGGTTGGCAGACAGCACCATGAATCGAGCCCATACAAAACGCGTTACGAAAACTGAAACCGGTTCTGACCAGTTGATCCAGATTTGGAGTTTGGATATGGGGGTTGTCATAGGCTCCCAGAGCGTCGGCTCGTTGGTCATCACTGAATAAAAACAGAATGTTGGGACGTGATTTTGTTTGTGATTCTGCCCAGCTCTGATTCAAGATGAAGCATGATCCCAAAAAGATCAGACAAGTAATCAATTGATTTCGCAGGTGCGCAGTCATGGTAAGTATTCCCGGCAGGTATTGAGCGACGGTATGAATGCTGTTTGAAGGATATTTATCTTATTGAAAAGTGAGTCAAAGTTCGAATTCTATCACCTTTCTTTGGTGAGTTCCTGTAAATTATGACCGACATTTAAGAAATCAGTCGATTTTGAAGAAGCGACGGCCTTTGAGTTCGAAGCGAGGTAATGCGCCGGGTGCCACTGTGGTGACTTCAGCATGAAAGTTGAGGCGGTCTTTAATGGCGTTGCTGACTTCCGTTTTGATCTGTTTCAGTTGTTCTTCCGTCGTGTGTGTCTCAATCGGTTCAAGCTCAATATTCATGTGCTGCATCGAACGGATCGTGCGAACTTCAATCCGGTATTCTGCCACCTGATCGAACGTGCGAAGAATGGCTTCCAGACTGGAAGGGAACACGTTGTTGCCGCGAATGATGACCATGTCATCGGCGCGGCCAAGGATGCCTCCTTTCAATCGCAGTAATGAACGACCGGAAGGGCAGTCAGTCGTATCTTCAGTAACCAGGTCTCCAGTACGGTAACGAATCAAAGGCGAACCAAGCCGACCCAGATTGGTGATGATCAATTCCCCCTGCTCCCCTTTCTCAACTGGTTGCAACGTATCCGGGTTCACAATCTCGGCGATGCATTCGGTTTCGAGAATGTTCAGGCTCCCCGGATTTTCCAGAGGTTCAATTCCCAACGCGCCAATCTCTGTCATGCCCCAGTGGTCAAAGACACGTGCGCCCCAGGCCTGGCCGATACGAAGTTTGGTCGCAGCAATATTGCCTCCCGGTTCGCCAGCAACGATTAAAGCACGCACACGACTGGCGGCGAGGTTGATGTTTTCTGCTTCTGCGACTTCCGCCAGACGCAGCGCATAGGTGGGTGTGCAGCAGACGGCTGTGATGCGATTATCCAGAATCATCTGCAGTCGGGCTTCACTTCCCATGCCTCCACCAGCCAGGCAGAAATTGCCACGCCGCGTAGCTCCTTCAAAGGCAGCCCAGAAACCGACAAAAGGACCAAACGAGAAAGGAAAGAAGAGTCGATCTTCTGGATAAAGGCCCACCATGCGATAAATCTGCGCCCAGCATTCGCCAAACCAGTCCCAGCTTGCTTTCGTATCCAACCAGCGCATGGGGGAGCCTGTAGTGCCCGATGTTTGATGCATGCGGGTGTAATTCTCTACCGGATACGTCAAATTCGTACCATAAGGCAGATGGGACATATGATCTTCGACTAATTCCGATTTTGTCGTGATCGGCAATTTTTGCAGATCGGACAGATTTTGAATCGACTCAGGCGAAACTCCGGCAGCATTCCATTTATTCTTCCAGAACGAATTGGAAGCAGAGACTTCTTTCAGAAGGTCTTGCAGTCTTAGCAGTTGGCGTGCTTCAATTGCTTCCCGATTCTGGTTTTCCGGCAGGTTTTGTGGTTCATTCATGAAATTGCTTGTTTGATTCATTTTGGGGCGTATGAGGATGTTATTTCAAGGTATCCCTTATTCTGCCGCAACTTGAATGAATTTCCAACCTAAACGGCAATCAACGACAGAAAATATCCTCTGGAAACTGGTCGAGTCAATTGTTGAAACTACCTGTTAAATAAAGAGTTATTGAAGTGAAACTATCTAACATGATCAATTCAACAACCACTCAAGTCATGAAATGGGGAAGACGATGATATCGATACAGTAGGTTGTCCTGATTGAAGAAAAAGATACGGTTCAGATGAGAATCAGGATCGCCTGATCATTGACGACAACAAAAGAACTGACATCCAGAGGCGAGGAATTTATGGTAGCGGACGGTAGTAGTAACGAGTTGAGACTCGGATTCCTGACCACGATTGAATGTCCGGATGGGGCATTGATTGGCGGTTTGCTGGTGACCAACCACTTTGGCAGACCTTTGGAATTCCAATGTACGACTCCCGTAAAACCAAACCGAACACAAGAGGTTTTATATGGACCGACACTCGTTCCATTTCTCTTGGGTGAAGTCATCGGCCGGACATTAGTGGAAAAGATGAATATCAAGCCGAATTTGATTTTGATCGAGCAGGAACTGGCAATCGAACTACAGAATCATATTTCGATACCGGTCGCAATTTTATCTGACGTCGCGCAGATCCTTGAGGAAAACGATTCCTTTGTCTGTGAACAGGTGGGTAAAAACAGACTGCGGTTCGATGCGTGTCATCAAGCAGGTAAAACGGCCATCGAAAACACCAGTAAAAAAATACCAGGCGATGCCGACCTTGGAGAACCTTTTGAACGTGTGCGCGAAGCCTTGAATGAAGCGGTCAAAATGGGTTCATCCCGTTGATAAAAAGTACATGATGGCATGAGGAATTGATTGAAAGACACTTCGTTTCAGATCAGGCGGGTACGTGGAATCTTCAGAAATAAAATTAAATAGCGAACGAAATACTCCGAGCGCAACAAGTTCTTCCGGTGGACCCCATTTTCTTCCCCAGTCCCTGGTTCCGAATTCGGTGCCCATTTCGCAAGCGGATCGGGAACTTTTTAAACAGCAAATCGACAGTGATATCGTTCCACTCCTGTTTTCGACATCAGTTTTTGCTTCAGGTATGAATGGGGCACTGACCCGCAAGTTCAATCTGGAAACCACATCAGTTGACTTGCTGGAGCGGGCCGGTACCCTGCCGAAATGGAAACCGACCCGGACACGCGTCAAGACGTTTGGTATGACATTTCCCGATGGTATGGAGTTTATTCCCCCGAAAGCGGAAAAGGAGCAGGACACAGAACTGACTCCCATCAAAGGGCCGGAAGTCGCTGATTCGGAAAAAACGGAACGTAAAAAACCCACGCGTTTAAAACCTCCGGCGAATGCGCTGTCGTTGGAAGATCGCCTGTTTTATTTATTGCAGCCTCCACTGCAATCCTGGTTGGAGGGACAGGAACTGCTAATGCCGTTCGAGCCGTTTCCTTATCAGTATGAGGGGATTGCCTGGCTGTTTTCGCAGAAGTCTGCGCTACTGGCTGATGAGATGGGACTGGGCAAAACGATGCAGACCATCACCGGAATTCGTCTGTTATTGCGGAGTGGTCAGATCCGTCGCGTATTATTACTCTGTCCCAAACCACTCATTCCGAACTGGCAACGTGAATTTAAGTTCTGGGCTGAGGAATTGCCGGTCACTCTTGTACAAGGCGATTCGAACCGTCGTAAACTGATCTGGGAAATGCCAAACACGCCCATTCTGGTTGCCAATTATGAATCGATGGCGCGTGATTTTGAGACGATGGGAGAAGAAAATATTCCCCGCTTCGATCTGGTGGTGCTTGATGAAGCGCAGCGGATTAAAAATCGTGACTCTCGCACGGCAGAAGCGGCGCGTTCGATTCCGCGCAAACGAAGTTGGGCATTAACGGGAACACCCATCGAAAATCGACATGAGGAGATGGCGTCTTTGTTCGAATGGATGGAAGTCGTGCCACCACGGGCAACTCCCGATTTGCGACAACTACAGGTGCTTTCCAAAGAATTTATCTTAAGACGCACCAAAGATCTGGTCATGACCGATCTGCCGCCTCGTCTGGATCGTCCTGCCTACCTGGATCTGAACCCGGCACAACAGCATGCTTATGATACGGCTGAGAAAGATGGCGTGATTCAACTGAACGAGATGGGAGATTCCATTACCGTTCAACACGTGTTTGAGCTGGTATTGCGGTTGAAACAGATCACAAATTTTGATCCGGTCACAGGAGACAGTTCGAAGTTGGATCGCCTGGAAGCAGACATGGAAGAAATTGCCGCCAGTGGGGGTAAGGCAATTTTATTCAGTCAATGGACGAAACCTCTGGATTTAATGGCTGAACGCTTAAAGCGATTTGGGACCCTCGTTTATCATGGCGGTATTCCCACGAAACAGCGCGAGCCAATCCTCGATCAATTCAAACACGATCCGGATTCGCATTTACTACTGATGAGTTACGGAACCGGTGCCGTTGGATTAAATTTGCAGTTTGCCGGTTATGTCTTTCTGTTTGATCGCTGGTGGAATCCGGCCATTGAAGATCAGGCGATCAATCGGGCGCATCGGATCGGGCAGAAAACACAGGTGATCGTGACGAAATTCATCTGTAACAATACGATCGAAGAACGGATCGATATGGTTCTGGAACAAAAACGGGAACTGTTCCGCTCCATCCTCGGCGATGGAGATACTACGTGCGAATCGCGGAGTCTCACCGCCTCAGAAATTTTCGGCTTATTCGATCTGAAGCAGAAAAAAGGGGACGTGACAAAAAAAATTGCCCCTCAGGCTTATCAAAAGCCAGCTGCCTGATTACGGAGCATGTGATTCATTTGTGACTAACGGGCTGGACGTCATCGCGTCTGCTTCGTCAGTGACATTGATAAACCAGATCTTTGTGTTTTCTGGTGGAGCAGCGCCTGAGATTTTCGTCCCCTCGACCTGCAGAGGAATCGAGTTCCATTTTCTTTCGTGATTGGGACCATCGTCTGTCGTATACTGCAGGACCGCTGTTTTGATTTTTACAGGCTGACTTAACTCAGCAGACACCTGTTTGTCTTTGATCAGCGGATTCTGGACGACAGGTAACGGAGTCTCCTGGTTGAGTTTTTCATTGATAAAACGTGCGATCTCTTTTGGTGCCCAGCCGGCTGGATGACTGTGCCCCATTTTGACTTGAATACGAATGTTACGAGGCGTTGTTTCAGGAACTGCCTCGTAGCTGCGTTGATACGCACTCAACCAGTATGCAAAATCATTCGTCCCGTTAACGAAGAAGATCGGCATCTGGACAGCACGCAGATATTGCCCCGGATCATAGAGTTGCATCCAACGCTTGGCATCTTCGGGGGGCAGTCGATTGATTGAATTTTCAAAAACAGAGTGGTTGTTCAAAAAACCACAACCATAAACGGGTACGGCTGCTTTGAAACGATTATCAAGTCCGGCGACGATACATGTCAGATAACCGCCCCAGGAGATGCCTGTTACAGCAGTACGGTTTTGATCCACTTCAGGAAAGGAGCGAATCAAGGAGTGCGCCAAAATCGCGTTAGCTGGCGCGTGATAACACCAGTGTTCCGATTTATCAGATTTGACGGCTTCAAATTTTTCGACATGTGATTGATCCGGTCCTCCCTCAGGCAAGCGAGTACGATTTTCTTTTTTATGCGGGTTCTTATTCTCAATCGGCTGGAAACCTGCTAAATCCATGGCGATGGCAGCATAGCCTTTTTTTGCCCATAGCGCGGCCCACTCACGGAACGCGGTTCCTCCTCCGCCATGAATCAACACAATGCCAGGATAGGGGGCTGCTTGTTTTTCTTCCGGGTTGAGCGTTTGAGGAGATGCATAATAAGCGAATACCTTAGTTGGTTTTCCTCGGTAGTCCAAGCCTTCGTAAGTCAGTGTTCTGACGGGAGACTTCTGGTCGATCCATTCAAATTCAGGAGCTTTACTGAGTGCTTCCAAATCCCAGGGAGTCGTTTCCGGTAGTCGGGGATCGGGCTTGATCAGGTCAGCCGCCTGTAAGGAACCAGAGGCAAGCAGGCACAGAATTGAAAGACAGAGAAAAGTTCTAAAGTGTCGAACCATATTCATAAAAGTCACCATCACATTTCAAGGCAAAGAATTTGGAATGAACGATGATTATCTGATATTGAAACCGGGTTCGCAAGAGAGGGATGAAAATCGGCTCTCGCAATTCGTATTTAGAAAAACTGTCGATAGAGGGCAGCGCTGAATATAATTGCAATGGTAATCACAGAACCGATAATACTGACACAGACAGCCGCAGTACCTGCTTTGAACATGTTTTGTGATTCTGCTGGCAACTGGGTACCGAGCAAGTTCCAGATCGATTTCAAAACCTGATTAAACATCTGGGCGCAGAGAACGGTTGTCATCGCCAGTACAATGATGGCCCAGTGCGTCGCCGATAACCCCAGCAACATTGCGGCTGCTATGACGGCGCTCCCGGTAAAAAAGTGAATGAAAAAAGTGCTGTCCAGGCGGATTCCGAAAGTAATACCCCGTTCGGCATCTACCAGACGTTGTCTCCATTCAGGCCGTAATCTTTCCGCAATGACTTGTTGCGTAGAATCTTTATGATGTTTTTTTACTTGAGGACCCTGTGATTTAATCACCGTCGAAATTCCTGTTATTGAGTAGTGTTGCCGAGTAATGAAGAGAAGTTAGATGGCCCTGTGCCAAAGTTTCCAAAACGCGGCATGATGGTTAAACCGATGCCGGCATTGCCAGTACTTTGGTTATAGGTCATTCCAAGACTCATAAGGAAGTCGGCGCCCGTCCTTGTGAGTGAAAGAGTTTGCCCGCGGTTGACGTGTTCTCCCAGGTCATATGCAGTGCTGATTCCGGCACTCCATTTTTGACTCATAATATAATTCAAATTGGCAGAGACAATCTGACTGTCGAGACCGCCTCCTCCTTTAATCTGCTGCATGGCAACATTGACTGATAATCGATTGGTGCGTTTGCTGGTAAGAGAGACATCCCAAAGCTCTTGGCCGCCGTTGAATAAATCGTAATAAGCATTTGCGGCCATGGTTGTGCGGTCACCGAGAAACCACTGGTAATGTCCGCCGAGTAGACCAAAGTCTTCGCCAAAGTTATCGCGATCTGCATCGGGGAAGTACGATGCCTCCAGGTCGAAAGTCATCCAGTCTTTGATGCGTAATTGATCAGGGGGTCCTGTTTTGGTTTGCAGGCGATGCCGCCAGGCTAATCTCAGTACCTGTTGATCATCCACCAGTTCATAATAAGGATCGGTCACGCCGCGGCCTGCTCCGGTTCGGACGGCATAAAACCGCGGATCAAACTGAGGCGGCAATGTCCCACCAAAGGTATTAATTACCAGCCTTTGCCGGAAGCGTTCCTGGGCATTGTCATCAAATTCGTTGTATTGTGCGACATTGGTCAGGCTTTCACTGGCATCGCTGAAAGAGTAATCCGCTTCCAATGCCATTTTATGAGCCAGACCATTAAGATTGAAAAACGGACTGTAAACATGCGGGAAAATCTTCTCAAAGAGAAGACTACTACGCAAACCTGCTGAACCGTAGAGTCGGTCGATTTTCTGTTGTTGAAGCCCTTGTTCCCAGTAAGCTGCTTCGCCCATGACATACGGAGTCAGTTTAATCGGGCCAAGGTTGAACGGGGCTTCCAGCTGATTCCGTGTCATCGCCACCAGACCTTGTGAATCGGCGATGAAAGGCAGTGGTGTGAACACATCCTGCGATGGATTATAGGGGGCCGAACCGGGTTTCAGTTTTCCATAACCGACGGAAGAATGTGAAGTCCAGCTTACCCGGTTACCGAATAATGGTTCCCCCAGCAGGAAGAGGTCCGCCTTGGGAAGCCAGTCTGTGGTGTTATCAAAATCATTCAATTTCGTCCTGCCAATCACTGACCAGGACCAGTTTTCCTGCTGTTGTTTGAGATGCAGCAGAGTCTCGACATCTTTGCCGTTATCGAAATCGGATTCAAAATATTCTTCTTGAAAGTTTCGATCCGAGAGCAGGCCGCCTTCTCCGGTGAGCGTCATCCCGAAGGGAGAATCCTGTCTGTGTTGCAGATTGAGGAAGTAGCGGTCTTTGGTTGAAGGCACCAGTGCCCTGCGGTCTAAACCGAGATTATCCGTTCCACTATCGTGGATATAAAACAGTTCTCCATTGCCGCGGAACGCATTTTCAAAACCGAGCAGGTTTGAACCTTCATAGGCTCCCGATTGACCGATTCCCACGCCACGATACGAGTAGTAATCCAGTTGGCCTTCCCACTTCGTTCCCGGTTGGCGTTCAAGCCCTAGCAGCTTGAACATATCCCATTCGGTTTCTAACTGGAAACCGAAGATACGGTCGTTTCCTAATCGTAATCCGGTGATCGGAAAATAAATATCTTCCGCCGGGCTGGTGACATAAGGCAGATATAACAGCGGAACATCGCCGACCTGGAATGTGTTATTGGAACTCGTGATCCAGGCACGTCTGTTCGGAACGGGCTGCCCGGTGAGGGGATCAAGGTCAACCGAACCGGTTCCGAGCCAGGGGGTTGTGTAGCGATCTTCGATGAAGATATCGGATGATTGAATACGATAACCGGGCTTTCCAAACTGGCTACCAGTGGCCCAGGCATTTTGTGCCAGGTAAGCGCCTTTCGATAATTGACGGATCTGGCTGGCCTGAACGCGGATGTCTTCTCCCAGTGTCGGAAGATGAGTTTTGAGTTCCGCGTCCAGCATCACACCTCTTTCTTCTCGGGCATCATAAAAGGCACGGTTGGCTCTGAGGTAGTAGGAGCCTTGGCGAATTTCGATATTGCCTTCAAGATAGATCTCGAAAGGAGTTTCTTTTGACTGACGGATTTCAGAATTGAAGTTTTGCGTATTCCGTCCGTCTGTCCAGATGATGATACGATCGGCAGACATGTCAACCATTTCGAGACCATCAACGCCATCGATCAACAGATTCACGCCTCCGGTGATGACCCAGATTTGTTCGGGGGGAACGGTATGGGTCGAGGGGAAACTTTGAACATTGTAAGGGACGGCACTGCGAGGAAAGAGTCGCACTCTGCGCAGATCGCCATTCGGTTCCGGGACCGGAGTGAAGTTTAGTTCCGGACCTTCCAGGGGAGGCTTCTCAACAATAAACTGCGCACGTTTTAATTGATGATCGTGGGGCATGCCGCGCTTTTGTGTGGCTCGCTTCAATAGTGGGTCATCGGGGGAGGCAGTGCCCATTGAAGGGCGTCTGATTTTTGCGTTCGTTCCTTTTTGCGTGACCAGATTGACCAGCAAACTGTTTTCATTCTTTGACTCACCCGGGAGGTCCACTCGAACTTCTCCCTCAAGGTAAACTGAAACGCGCTCCGTTTTTCTGGTTTTACGATGCCAGATCACCATCTGCTGCGCACTAAGAACAGCGTCTCCCTGCTTAATACGACAGTTGCCTTTCAGGATCGAGACTTCAACAGAACCTTCTTCCCACTGCTGGGAGTATTCGGCAGAGATTTCAATGGGTTCCTCTTCGGAAGGCTCGTATTCCGATTCCTCATAAGAGGCCTTAGGGGCTCCAAAGAAACTTGTTTGAGCAGGCGCAACCGTGGCTAGTCCGCCAAGCATTGTTAAGAAAACAATAGCTTGCCAGATTGTGTGCGAAACATACCGAGAGACGGAATTGATCTCGCCCGACACGGGCACTCCTGAAGTGATAACCGAGTAGGTCAATCTTCTGCTGAAGGGGATATGGTCTGAATGGAATAGCCACTGCCGTTGAGGTGACAACAAGCAGAGGATAACGGATTGAGGTGAGCAGGCTTTAAAATTGTCTGCGTAACCAGGATAAATGGGCGCGGATTATAGGCCGATTTCGAAAAGAGTGTCAATAACAGTTGATTGACAGGATCGACATCTTCACGCGTTGTAAAGTGCTATCCTATAAATTGTTACGACGATCGCTCGTGGCGGCGTTTACAGAGCTGCCGAATTTGAAAAAACGACTGATTTGTGACCACCCCAAAACACTCAGTAAGGCAATTGCCGGAACGAGGGGAGCCCGCATTCTCATGTTGGTCCAGTAGAAGAGATGCACCACCGTAAAACTGAGAATCAGCCAAATTAACGGCTCCCAGTTTTGCTCTTTGTTCCAAACTACCATTAAAATTCCGCCAAAACCGCCGATGAGAATCACTGCGTAATATCCGGCGATACCCCAGCCGATCAGGGGAGCGGAAATCAGGGTGGAACTGGTAAGGGGGGAGATATTCCAAAAACGTTTGAACCGTAGAATACAAGCCTGTACAAAGAGATCGGGTTGTGCGGCAATATTGTGTTTTGCCCGTTCGTACATCCAGCGGTCTCGTTCCTGTTCTGTTTTGATGGGCGGATTTTCTTGTGCGATTTGTTGTTCCAGGCTTCGTTGCCAGGCATCCAGACTTTCGCCTGACCAGACGGTTCCCCAGGGTTTCTGGACCACCTCTTCGTAGAAGACCGGATTGTTTCCCAACAGTAATGTGTAGCCGCCATGGGTTGTCGTTAAAATGGGAGCGTGAAATACAATCAGATTCCGAATTAACCAGGGGGAAACCGCCAGCATGATGCCGGCAGCCACGTAAGTCATCTGACTCCATTCAGATTTCCTGGGTGTTACGGGATTGAGAATCCGTAGTTTGTGTAAAACCGAGCCGGCACATCGAACCATGATCCAGATCCCGAAAAACGCGAGATAAGTTGGTCGACACAGGATGGCTAAGCCCCAGACAAGGCCCGTCCAGAAGGAAAGGGGGAGCAGAGCCTGTTTTTCTTCAAGTGCAGGTTCCGCCGCTATGTTGGTTACCAGCAGGTATAACAGCAGACTTGTGAGAAATGCAGAGAGCACTTCCGTCATGGAGAATGTCGTATACTGCAGCAAAACAGGGTCCGTAGCGACGATTGCTGCAGCAACGAGTGCGGCTCCTTTCATTTGGAGCCGGATTCCTGTCCGCCAGGTCAGCCAGACGGTGAGAACTCCCAGAATGATTTGAACAATGCCAACGCCGATGGGGCCTGCCCCGAGAAAGTAAATCACAGCTAATAAAACAGGATAAAGGGGCGGGCGAAACGCAGTTGGCTGAATCTTTGCTGCATTTGTGCCATTACCTGATGAGAATCCGTGGCCTGTCGCCAGATTGCCGGCGATAGCGATATAGGCGTCTCGATCCTGCTGTAATTGATCGGTCTGTAAATAGACCAATGCAATACGTAGTCCTCCTGCAAGGAAAAGGATCAACAATAGTGCAAAAAAACAGCGTCTTGTTTGAGTCACAGAAATGTATCCGTAGAGTTCCTAAGGGACAGACTTCTAAAGTATGCAGGGCTGGGAAAGAAGAAACAAGGGGACACTCCAGACGGTTTTTTATCATCTCGCAAGATAGAAAAAAATGTCCCCCTGTCAAAAAACGTCCGCTCAGAGATGAAATCATGTTTCTTCTGCGATATAGTCCGAGATGAGTATCGGAGTTGCGTGGAGGACTGGAAGCTTTCCTACATCCCAGCAACGGGCCAATTGTTAAAATTAATTGCCTTGCAGGCAGTAGGATATGGTCTATCTATATGAGTAGTCACCCGCAGAGATGGCTTGAATCATTGGTAGATCGTCTCTATAAGCTGCGCTGGATCCTCTTACTGGTTAGCATGGTTTTAACCGGGCTTGCCATCTTTCCGGCCTCTCAGCTTTCCTTCGAACAATCGATTGAATCCCTGTATTCCAAAGATGACCAGCATTTGCTGGATTACCTGGAGAGCAAAGCGTTATTTGGCGGCGATGAATTTGTCTTCGTCGCTTACACCACGCCCAATTTATTAGAACCCGAAGCACTGGTGGAAGTCCGCAGGTTCTCCAAGGAATTGAGCAAAATTCCAGGCGTGAATACAGAAGTCACCCAAAACCTGGCAGATGCACTTTCTCCTCCCAAATTAAATTTTTTGCTCCGTGCCCTGATTCGACGAAAACAGGATGAATTAACAGAACTGTTTCGGGGAGTATTAATCGGGGATGACAACCAGACAACGGCTATCGTGCTACGCTTATTGCCAGAGGAGGAAACGACGGTTCCTCGCGCAGAAACCTTTCGGCGGATTCGTAGTTTAGCGAAAGCGCATACACCAGTTGCCTACGTGGTCGGCGAACCGGTGCAAGTTCACGATATGTTTCGTTATGTGGAAGAAGACGGAGATATCCTTTTCAAAGTTTCGCTCAACCTGCTGGCATTGGTTTTGTTTCTTTTGTTTCGACGGTTACGCTGGGTCATGCTGCCTCTCTTGGTCGTGATCTGTTCCATCTTGTGGACTGAAGCGATTCTGGTGTTGGGGGATTTTCAACTGAGTATGGTCAGTTCCATGCTCAATTCTCTGGTGACCATTATTGGAATTGCGACAGTAGCGCATGTCGCGGTCCACTTTCAGGAATTGCAGCGCAGTAACATTTCGCGACCGCGGGCCATTCGTCAGACCATGGTGGAGTTATTACCGGCAATTTTCTGGACGTGTGCCACGACGGCTGCCGGTTTCGCGTCTTTGCTCACCAGTGACATTGCTCCTGTGAGAAGCTTCGGGATTATGATGGCCATCGGCACGATGATCGTACTCTTGGCAGCAACCGTATTATTGCCGGGAGGAATTTCGTTAGGCCATCTAAGTGCACCACTCAAGCATTCGTCCGAACGCGGACTCGAACGTTTGTTGAAAAAAGTCTGTATCGGCACAGAGCGATATCCTAAGCTGTTATTGGGAGGCACGTTTTTGTTCGTGCTCTTTGCAGCAGGAGGCTTTTTTCGTTTAACGGTGGAAACGGACTTCAGCAAGAACTTCCGCGACTCGAGTGATATTGTCAAGTCGCTCAATTTTGTCGAGACGCGGTTGGGTGGCGCCTCCACCTGGGAAGTGAATTTTCCCGCACCTCCGGAGCTGGATGAGGCTTATCTGGATCGGGTGCGCGCTTTGGCAGAAGATCTAGAACAGGTCAACCCGCCGGGCAAACAGCAGTTAACCAAAGTGATTTCCATTACCGAGACCCTCGACTTCATTCCCAAAATTCCCTTTGCCTCTAATCCCTTAAAGTCCAAACTGGGTCAGATCAAAGCATTACAGCCTGATTTCGAAAGCAGTCTTTATAACCCTGAAAAAGGGCGAATGCGAATTGTCTTACGGGCGCTCGAGCGTCAGTCGGCAGAAGAAAAACTGTCCTTGATTCACAAAGTCGATACGCTTGCTAAAAAACATTTTCCCGGCTCGGAAGTCAAGCAGACTGCAGACGGTTCAACGTTGAAACCGGCGGAACCAGGTAAGGCGGCCGGGATCTTTATCTTGCTGGCTTATCTGATCGACAGTCTGTTGAAAGATCAGCTTTTCAGTTTCCTGTTAGCAGGTGCCAGCATTCTGGCAATGATGACGATCGCATTTCGCAGCCTGAAAATGGGCGTCATTTCCATGGTACCCAATTTATTTCCCATCGTGCTGGTTGTCGGTGCAATGGGCTGGTTCGGGCTGCCATTAAATATCGGAACCGCAATGATTGCCAGTGTTTCTATGGGTTTGACGACCGATTCCAGTATTCACTTTATCACAGGCTTTTTGAGAGAACGTTCGCGCGGTGCTTCGATGAAAGATGCTTTGAGGCGAACGCACCAGAGTGTTGGTCGCGCCATCATCTTTGCGACGTGTGCACTCGTGGCCGGATTCAGCGTGCTCACGCTGTCGCACTTCATTCCACTGATTTATTTTGGTGCGCTCGTCAGCGTGGCCATGATCGGCGGCATGCTCGGATCACTGATCTTGCTGCCGATTCTGTTGCGATTGTTTTATACCGACAAAATAGAATCAGCTGCGTAAAGGCAGTGGCTTGTATTTTCGGGGATCCATGCCGACATAGCGTGATGAGGGCTGGTAGAGATGATTGTTTTCCGATTGCTCAATGATGTGCGCCACCCAACCGACCACTCTTGAAACAGTAAAGATCGGTGTGAATAACTCGGGTTCAAATCCCAGGTAATGCAGCAGGCGACTCGCATGCCATTCGACTCGAGGATGGACTTTCTGAACTTTTGCCATGATGTCTTCGATGGAATCAGCAGCCGATTCCATTTCGGTTTGCCCCAAGGCATTGGCTAACTGTGAACAATATTCTTTGAGGACGGCCGAACGCGGGTCTTTCGGTTTGTGGTGTGAACTCTCAAACCCCAGTACCCTTTTGCCTTTGGTGATTTCCTGACAAACCCAGTCTTCCGCGTTACCAGAGTAAATCGCTTCCTGGAGTGCGTCTAGAACTCCCACTCCCGAACTGCAATGTAATAGCCCGTTGATCGAACCAATTGCAGAACAGACAGAGGAATAGAGTGGGCTACCGGTGGAAGCCACCACACGTGCGGCGAAGGTGGAAGGCGCCAATCCGTAGTCGGCATACGTAATCAAAGCGGCGTTGAAGGCTTCTTCTTCCAGTTGAGAAGGTTCATCGCCTTTGAGCATGTGCCAGAAACTGCCGGCATAGGAATGATGGAAATTCGGTTCCACCGGAGTTGAGCCGTTAACCTGATGGTGACGATAAGCGATCAGTTGTGGGAGCATTGCCAGTAAATATTGGGCATTGGCAAACTCCGACATGAAGATGCCATATTCCATTTGGGGATCGAAGTGCGCCAGCAAACTCACGCCAGTTCGAATCACTTCCATCATATCAATATGAGACGGGATGGACTGAAGCGTTGTAATGACTGGCTGGGGAAGCTGACCGGTTTCGACCAGCAATGTTTGAAAATCTGCCAATTGTTCATGACTGGGAAGTTCGCCATGTAACAACAGGTAGGCCACTTCAATAAAGAGAGCATCTTTGGCTAATTCCTCGATGGGGTAGCCGCGATAAGTCAATACGTCCTGTACCTGGGAAATCTCAGTCTCTGACGCGATAATCCCGGATAAACCAGGGCGATAAGGGTGACGTTCCATGTCTTAAACCTTTCGCTCTTCCTGAATAGGTAAAATATAGGCAATCCATTTAATTCACAGTATAACCGATGTTCAAATGAGAATCGACATACGTTGAGGGGCGATTTTTCGAAGAATAGGGAAAAAATAGATAGGTGTACTTTTCAGCTTGACACCACTCTCTTCGCTTACTTCACTAATGTGACATGAAATCAGGAATCATCTTCATTTGAAATCAGCCGACCGGCGCCCGCATCGAGTAATTCTTTCGCCGCGTTGATACCGATCTCGATTGCATCTTCAAATGAACCAGAAGCGACAGCGGTAATTCGTTCCTGCCCATCACCACTCAGGACGACTGCCTCCAGACGTAATTCATTTTCTTCGATATGCGACAGAGTTCCAATCGGAGCATGACAGCCTGCTCGCAGGAAGGCCAGCAGACTGCGTTCGGCTGTGGTCGCTGCTTTCGTTGGCAGGTGAGATAACGCGTTCAGCAGTGATCCGGTTTCACTGTCATCGTCCCGGCATTCAATGCCCAGTGCTCCCTGTCCGACTGCGGGATAAACTTGGGGAGGCGTCAGTAGCAGCGAGGAACGTTGCTCCAGTAGCTCCAGACGAACCATGCCGGCTTCAGCCAGACACAGCGCATCGTATTCGCCGGAATCGAGTTTTTTAAGGCGTGTTTCCACGTTACCGCGAACCTCTAACATCTGCAGGTCGGCACGTTGATGCAGCAGTTGTGCGCGGCGTCTCAAACTCCCGGTTCCAATCCGGGCATCCGCAGGCAGGTCGGAAATATGTGTGACGCCTTCCGAATTCTGAGGAAAAATCAGGACATCATACAACGGACCGCGCTCAGGGATACCAGCAAGCTGCAAACCTGGCGCCTGTTCGGTGGGCAGATCCTTCAGGCTATGCACGGCAAGATCGGCGCGACCATCGAGAACCGCTTTCTGAACTTCTCTCGTAAACACACCTAATCCTCCGAACTCAGACAGAGGAGAAGTCAGGTCACGGTCTCCTTCTGACGTGATATGGACAATTTCAATCGGGCGTTCGCCAGCCTGCTTTTTCAACAAGTCTGCAATATAATGCGCCTGCCAGAGCGCCAGGCGGCTGGCACGGGTTGCGATCCGCAATGGACGTTGTTCAGACGTCTGATTCATCAATGACTTTCTAATTATGTGAAATCTCTGATTACCGGCGATTCAATCAACGTTCGTTGAACAGCGGGTCAATTGGTTTCTGGTGGTTTTTCCTGCATGTCCGGTTCATCGGGCAGCGATTCTTCGGGTTTCGTTTCCGTTGTAGCGTGCTCACGATCGATTGTTGAGGTTTGCGTGATTGGTTCCGGTGGGGCAAGCTGAACTTTAAATCCAGCCAGGTTTCGGTCGCCTAAAAGCCGCTTGCCCAACTCTTCGCGAAGCAATTCGTCAGTCACTCGTTGCTGGGGAGGCACTAGCACACCGCAGGAAAGGCAGAACTGAAACGCCTGGTCGACCGTGATATTCAAGTCGACAATTTCGCTTTTCGGGACACTCATCGTGTATCCGGTCACCGGCATGGGAGAAGTCGGAATCAGTATCGCGACCAGCGGTTCTCCGGCTGTGACCGTCATTTCCAGCATGCTGTCCCCGGTGACGAATCCCAGAGACCAGATCCCACGCCGTGGATATTCGACGGCGATCACTCGACTGTAATCTACGGTTCGTTCGCTGAAGAAAAAGTCGGTGACCTGTTTGACTGATGAATAGACATTGCTCACAACGGGCAGACGTGCCAGGACTCCCTGCTCAAATTTAATTACCATCCATGCCCCGATCCGAGCGGTCACAAAACGACCCAGAAAGTACAAGGCAACAATCGTGAGCGCAACAGCGACCGCACTTAACTGAAACAGACTCTTAAACCAGCGGGTCGTTGCCAGTTCCATATAGAGTCCCATCGCCGTCGTAGGCATATCAGAGGCACGAATTCGTTTGGCGACTTCACGATAATCACTGTAAGGAACCGCCCGATCTCCAAACGGAACCCAGGCATAAGGGAGTACCATTTTGCGGTTGATACCGTCAGGTCCCGAATTCTTATCAATCGCTGCAAATTCATTTGCACGCTCTTTGCTGACGAGGTACTCTTTTCGACAATATTCCAGGGGGGGGAGATTTTCCACCTCAACAAAATTGTCTCTGGGTTGCGAGTCATCGGTAAAGTAAGCGATGCAATAACGAACCGTGGTCGTTGTGGGCACGATGATATAGTTATTCACGATCCCGGCAACCCAAATTACGATCACCAGTGTCAGAATCGGAGGCAGACTGATCGCCAGTCCCCGCAGAAAAAATCGATGTGTGGTTGCAATGGCTTTTTTCTCCGACTGATTGTCTGGTTCCTCATCGGGAAGTTCAGTTGTACTCGAATCCATCGAAGTACTTGCCTTATCTGTTGTATCCTCACATCAACGGCGGCCGTCTTGTGTGGAGAATCTATATTGTTAAGTCGTCACAATCCTGGTGCTCGGGCAATCACAGCAACGTTGATTTCACTCGCACCTGCATCAAGGAGCACGCGTGTCGCAGCATTCGCAGTCGAACCTGTTGTCAGGACATCGTCAACCAGTAAAATACTTTGACCAACGACCTGGCTACGTTTGCGTATTTCAAATGCGCCTCGTAAATTCTTTCTCCTGTTCGACAGAGTTAAACTGGTCTGTGCGGGAGTCCGTTTTCGTTTGGCGAGTATATTCCCGGAGTATTTTGCTTGCAAGCGGTGTGACACGGCCTCTGCAATGATACTGGCGGGATTATGCGAGCGGTGTAGCCGGGCGGTCCAATGTAAGGGAATCGGAATAATGAGATTGGGGGCTAGTTTTTGGAGGGTTTCCTGATTCCGGTAATAGAGCAGGTTTCCCAGTCCTCCTCCCAGATGAGCCCCGTGGTTTAGTTTCAGATTGAGAACTAATTGTCGTAAGGGACCCTGATATTTTCCCAGAGCGATCGCACGCGTAAATAAAAAACGCTCATTTTTACAGTAACTGCAGCCTTCAGAAGTGTCCAGGTGAGGTCCCGTCGGGGCTCCACAGCGTTCACACGCCTGTGCGACCTTCGGGGCAATTTGCTCGATCTGAACACCACAGTTGCTCCCCGAACAGACCGCAGAGATGCCACACAGGGAGCAGCGGGGAGGGTAAACAAAATTTTTACCGGTTTGCAACCACTGGATTGACTGGCTTGAAATCTGTTGAATCCCCGAATATTTCATGATTTCACAGAGTCACCACTAGGATCACGGCTTAATTTCGGTATCCTCACATACTATGTCAGCGGGGGCAGGAAATATAGATAGAATGTTCAGGCCAGGGTCATTTTCTTAAAACAAAGAGAGTTTGTCAGGAAAAGTCATTGGGAGCCCCACACTCAGAAGTCGTCATCATTGGATGCGGATTGGCTGGCTTAGCTTGTGCGGTCACACTGGCAGATCGGGGAGTGTCCGTTTCACTCTTTGAGTCGCGGCCCCGGCTGGGAGGCAGAGCCAGTTCTTTCGAGGACAAACAGACTCAGCACCTGATCGATAATTGTCAGCACGTCAGCATGGGCTGTTGTGACGAATTCAATCGGTTTTGTGAAACGGTTGGAATCTCCTCTTCGTTTCGTAGAGAAAAACGGCTCTTTTTCATCGGCCCTGACAGTCCCGGCCCCGGCCCGGCTGAGAAGCAGTTCAAGATCAATCACTTTTCCGCGCATCCTTTCCTGCCGACTCCCTTGCACTTACTGCCGGCATTTGGCGGTCTTTCATATCTATCCTGGAAAGAAAAAATTGGATTGGCCCGCGGACTGAAACAATTGGCTCTGATGCCGATCGACTTAAATAATGAACCCACAATAGCCGAATGGCTCGCCGATCAAAGGCAGTCTCAAAACGCGATCGATCGATTCTGGAATGTGGTCCTGGTCAGTGCATTAAGTGAAAGCCTGGAACGGATCAGCGTATCGCATGCACAGAAGGTTTTCGTTGATGGCTTCTTAAGAGCCCGCGATAATTGGCAAGTCCTGATTCCCACGGTGCCTCTCGAACAATTGTACGGCGAGACCATCCTCAAACGGTTACAGAAGCAGGCGGCCAACGTCCACCTCCAGACCGGCGTGAATCGCGTGCAGATCGCAGACGGGAAAGTGGTCGGCGTGCAATTACGGGACGGACAGGAAATCTCCTGTGAGCGAGCTGTGGTTGCGGTTCCTCACCAGCGCGTGTTATCAATGTTACCGGACGCATTTGCGGGACGCGAAGCGCTGTCGAAGATCGAACAAATCGAGTCCGCCCCGATTACAAGCGTGCATCTCTGGTTTGACCGGGAGATCACAGAGTTACCGCATGCTGTCTTTGTGGACTGCCTTTCTCAGTGGATGTTTAATCGCAGCCGAATCATGCAGCAGCCTTCAGAAGCAGGGTTTTATTATCAGATCGTGATCTCTGCCAGCCACAATCTGACAGGCGAATCCAGACAGGGACGCACGCAGGCAGAAATCATTGCTCAAGTGATCGAGGAATTGAGCTGCATCTGGCCAGAGACACGACAGGCAGAATTGAATCACAGCCGCATGGTCACCGAACATCAGGCCGTCTTTTCTGTCAAACCGGGCATTGAACAGTTACGTCCCTCGCAAAGAACTGAGGTCGCAGGCTTGTATCTCGCGGGAGACTGGACTTCTACCGGTTGGCCTGCCACCATGGAAGGGGCCGTTCGGAGTGGACTAAAGGCGGCTGAGTTTCTGCTGAATGATCTAGGGCAACCGGAATCATTATTGTTACCCCACAGTAAGACAAGTATTCTATCAAAAATTCTTTTCAGACTGTAAACTCTCACGTATGCACTTTCAGAAATCCCCACCTTCGAATCGGTCCAAGCAAAAACATTCGGCGTTGCAGTTTCTCCGCATCATGAGTTTGCTAATTGGGTTTACGATCTTCGGTACGGTGGGAATTCGGCTGATTGAGCGGGCTTCCTGGTTAGACAGCCTGTTTATGATCGTAATCACGGCGACGACCGTCGGTTATGAAGATCCCGTGTCTTTGAGTGATAATGGTAAGATCTTTATCATTTTCTATCTCATGTTTGGTTTGGGAATTTTCACTTATAGTGTTTCCCAGCTCGGTCAATGGATTGTTCGTCAACAAATGAGTTCGATGTTGGAGAAACGACGAATGCAGAAATCAATCTCAAATTTAAAAAATCATTATATTGTGTGTGGCATCGGTCGCATGGGGAAAACCATTTGTGAATACCTCTACGAGCGGGGAGAATCATTTGTAGTGATCGATAACGACGAAGAACGTTTGGAGTCGTTATGTGAGGCTGATGGCTGGTTATATATTTTTGGCGATGCCACCGATGATTCGACTTTGAAAAAAGCGGGCATCGATCATGCCAAATCTCTGGCTGCCGCGTTGCCCAGCGATGCGGATAATGTCTATGTTGTGCTGACAGCACGTATGTTGAATTCGACATTCCAGATCGTCGCACGCGCGAGTGATGATAAAGCCGGAGAAAAAATCAAACACGCCGGTGCAACACGCGTGGTCAGCCCGTTTCGCAGTGGAGCGGTCAAAATCGCCCGTTTCATGATTCACCCCGCAGTGGAAGATTTTGTCGAAGTCGCCAGTAAAAGTATCGGCGGTTTTCAAGTTGCCGACCTGCATATTACTGAGCACAATCCGCATTGCGGAAAAAAATTAAGCGAGACAGATTTCAGTAGTAAAGGGCTCATGATCATCGGCATCTGCCGACCGGGACAGGAACCCCAAATGCCCCCGCCCAGTTCTGCAATTCTCAATGTCGACGACACCGTTTATGCACTCGGTTCTGCCACCGCCATCAATCAAATGATTGAAGAATTTAACGCCGATCAGCAAACGCCCGTTTAGCATTTCGACCAGCGTCCCATGTCGCAGTCGGCTTCAAAAAACAAATCTCCTGGCAAATGGAAGATTTTGAGGATTGGCAATAAATCCCTTGAAATCAGGGGTTAAATCACCTCTTGACGTGTCGAAGACTCTCTCTAAACTGTGTCGCTAGAGTCGCGCGCGTGGGAAAAAATTGAGCCGCTCAACCCATCCGCACCTGTGAATTCTATCACCATAAAAGTCCCTTGTTTTTCGCAAAACGGCCCCTGAATATTTTGCCGTACTTCGAAATGGTCACGTTTTTTTGTGTGTTATCAAACACGTTCGCAACTCCTTCAATAAGCATCATGAACTTCTGACAAAGCGTGGATTCCCTTTCACAGCCCTTCGCACTTGACACCCGCATGCCCTTTAATATGATTCTCATTCTCGCGACCTGCGTGTGTTGGTTTGCCTGTGCTGATCTGCCTGTGTTGGTTTGACTGTGTTGGTTTGACTGTGTTGGTTTGACTGACAGCTAAGACTGTTGACAATGCGCCGCTCGGTTCACGGAAACCAGCGAAGCATAATAAGACAGCATTATAAGGCATGTCATCCAATGCCTGCAGATGAAAATTGGGAACGGTTTTTCACACAGCCATCTTTCACGCGGCTATCTTTCACGCGGCTATCTTTCACACAGCCAGCGATCAGCGTGCAGAAACTCAGTCTCGAACCAGGGCCCATTGATCGTCGAGAATTTTAGGCGAGACCTTCAAAGCCGTCCCCAGCTTTTGAGCAAACAGCGACACGCGAAATTCTTCCAGCATCCAGCGAAACTTGACCAACTGCGGATCAATAATCTCCCGCTCGTGGTGTTGCAGTGCACGTTGGGAATACATCGCGAAGTAACGGGAGATGCTGCGGATATTGCTGATATCACGTTTCAGCCCGGTCCCTCCCAGCTTACTCAAGCGAAGTTCCATGCCTTGCAGATAGCGTGGAAACTGTTGCAGCCACGGATAAGGCGTACTCACCAGAAACCGCCCGTTGATCATCGCGTTGAGCTGGGCCCGCATATCATGCAGCGGCTCATTCCAGGCGGGAACCTTGGTTTTGTTCAACGTCATTTTGATCTTATGATACTGCTCAAATAATCCTGGTAACAGACTCGCCAGATCCTGGGCGGCGACCGGAATCTGGTTCCGCCATTCTTTCACAAGCTGCCGATACTGCGCTTCGTTGCGAGGCAATCGTTCTTTCTGGCCAAACAGCGTCCGTTCTGCGAGCAGTTCAATCAACTGTTCTCGCAAGTCGACCCCGCCGATGGCTGTCGCGTACATTGACATGCGGTTCAAATCGGGCAAATGATCGATTTGTGTTTTCAAACGCTTGTGTTCGGATAGGATAAACAGCCGCCTCAAACCGAATCGCGTCTCATAAGCGGCCCGTTCGGGCGCGTCTCGCAAGCAGATCGCAACCGCTGTTCCTTCATCTACTAAGCTGGGAAAACCAGTGAGCGAAAGGTGATCGTGCTGAATCTGCACCTCTGTCGGAAAATCACCGAACGTCCAGTCCGTCAGTCCCGATTGACTCCAGTGATCATCCGACAGTGCCGAAAAACTGTCGGCTGCTTTGGAGCCAAACTCCTGACGCAACTGAGTCAGATTCCGATTCCTGGCAATGGCATCTCCGCCTTGATCGAGCACTCGAATATTCATCTGCAAGTGATGCGGTAACCGCTGCAGCTCAAACTGATCCGCGGTGATCCGCTCGCCCGATATCTGCGACAGCATCTCCGCCACCGTCTCTTCAAACGAACCTTTGCCGAACTCCAGCTTGCTGACCACCTGCCGCGCCGTCTCCGGTGCCGGCACGAGCATCCGACGTACCGACTTCGGCAGCGCTTTGATCATCGCAGCGACTTTTTCTTCCAGCAAGCCTGGCACCAGCCAGCCCAGTCGTTGCGGCGAAAGCTGATTCAAACTTTCCTGTGGAATTGAAACCGTCACTCCGTCTTCTTCGGCACCAGGCTCCAGATGGTATTCCAGCGGAAACTGCATCTTTCCCATGTTGATCGCATTGGGGAATTCCGTTTCATCAATATCCTGCGCTTGTTCTTCGAAGAAATCTTCCAGACGCATATTGAGTAGCGTCGGCGTTTTCCGGCTGGCGACCTTCCACCACTTCTTCAAACTGACGCCATCATACACGTCTGTTGGCAGTCGTTCATCGTAAAATGCGAACTGCTGTTCCTGCGAGGGGATCAAATCATAACGCCGCGTTTTGGACTGCTGTTGTTCGAGATCCGCAAGGAACTTCTGATTGTGCGCGAGGAAATCAATATTAAGATTGATCTCGCCTTCCACGAGCCCGTATTGCAGCATCAGTGTCCGCGACTGTTCGGGATCGATTTTTCCATAATGCACCGAGCGACCGGGAACAATCGTCAGGCCGAACAGCGTCACTTTTTCCGTCGCGACCGCCGAGCCGGCGTCTCCGTTCCAGCGCGGATCGCTCCAGCTCTTTTTCACGAGATGACCGGCGGCCGGCTCAATCCAGTTCGGCGCGATCTTCGCGACCGTGCGCGCATAGCGTTTGCTGGTTTCAATCAGTTCAGCCGAGACAATCCACTTCGGCTTTTTCTCGAAGACTCCCGAACCGGGCCAGAGAACATACTTCTGCTGCCCCGATCCCGTGTATTCGTGAGTGGCCGAACGCATGGCGATGTTAGAAAGAAAACCAGGCAGCAATGCACGGTGAATGGCGGCGGAATCATCTTTGCGCGGATGCGGTTTTAGTCCCGTTTCTTCCACCAGTTGTCTCAACTGGCGAAAGATGTCGGCCCATTCCCGCAGCCGATTATAAGATAGAAAGTTTTGCACGCACGCCCTGCGCAGACGGCTTTGCGACAGGCTCTCTTTCAAACCGTGATAGAAGTCCCACAGTTTCAGATAACTGAGAAAATCGGAATCGGGATCGCGAAATTGTTCGTGGGCTTCGTCGGCCGCCTGCTGTTTGTCAATCGGCCGTTCGCGCGGGTCCTGCAGTTCTAATGCCGCCGCGATGATCAGAATTTCGTGCAGACAGTTTTCATCGTGGGCCGCCAGAATCATGCGGGCAATTCGAGGATCAACGGGCAGACGGCTCAGTTGGCGACCAATGTCGGTCAGCGTGTGTTGTGCGTCGATGGCTCCCAGCTCGAACAGAGTGTTGTAACCGTCGCGAATCGCGACTGGTTTGGGAGGATCGAGAAACGGGAACTCTTCAATGGCCCCCAGTTTCATATTCAATGTTTGCAAAATGACCGACGCCAGATTCGTCCGCAGGATTTCAGGCGACGTGAATTCATCGCGGCTGTTATAGTCGGCTTCACTATAAAGGCGAATACAAATTCCGGGAGCCACACGACCACAACGACCGGCCCGCTGATTGGCTGATGCCTGCGAGACCGCTTCGATCGGCAGTCGCTGCACCTGGGAACGACTCGAATAACGACTGATGCGCGCCAACCCGGTGTCAATCACATACCGAATGCCGGGCACCGTGATCGACGATTCCGCGACGTTGGTGGCGATCACAATCCGCCGATACGAAGAAGGGCGAAAGACCTTGTTCTGTTCCGCCATCGACAGCCGCCCGTACAAAGGCACGATTTCTGTCGTCCGCGCGCCGTCATCGCCAATGATCGAACGCCCCCGCAACAGCTTGGCGGTTTCGCGAATGTCCCATTCCGTGGGTACAAAAATCAGAATGTCGCCGTCATCAATGGCCGCCAGTTCGTTCACCGCGTCCGCCAACAACGATTGTTCGTCGGCTCCGTTTCCTTTTGACCCGGCTTTGTTTTTCTCAGCGACTTCCGAATCCAGCGGACGGTAGCGCATTTCCACCGGGTACGTTCTGCCCGACACATTTAGAATCGGAGCCGGCCCGCCCGCAGTACTAAAATGTTCGCTGAAGCGGTCGGCGTCAATCGTCGCCGACGTGATGATCACTCGCAGGTCTTTGCGTTTGGGCAGCAGGCGTTTGAGAAAGCCCAGCAGAAAGTCAATGTTCAACGAGCGTTCGTGCGCTTCGTCAATAATGATTGTATCGTACTGATTCAGAAAGCCATCAGTTTGTGTTTCCGCCAGCAGGATGCCGTCGGTCATCAGTTTAATATACGTGTTGGGGTTCGTTGTGTCTGCAAAGCGAATCTTGAAGCCGCACGCGGTTCCCTGTTCGCGTCCCAGTTCTTCCGAGATCCGCGCACAGACCGAGCGAGCTGCGATACGGCGGGGTTGCGTGTGACCAATCACCCCGCTGATCCCGCGTCCCATCGAGAGCAGCAACTTGGGAAGCTGCGTCGATTTCCCCGACCCCGTTTCCCCGCAGACGATCACGACCTGATTCTCTTCAATCGTCTTCTGGATCGTTTCCAGTTCCTCATGAATCGGCAGACTCTTGTCAAACGTAATCTTCGGGCACTGTTTCAAGCGGGCGGCCCGACGTTCGATTGACTTGTCCAGTTCTGCGCGGAGCCGCTTCAGATTCTTATCAACGGGCTTCTTACTTTTCTGTGCCTGTTTGATCGACCGCAGTCGTTGGGAGAGCCGAAACTGATCCCCGGCCATCGCTTTCGAAATCAGCGCCGGCAGTTCCGACAGCGCAGCGTGCGAGCTTTCACTGGCAGCACCAGCGTCAGCAGCAGCCGAATTAGAATCACCGCGGGACATCAGACAACATCAAAGAATAAGGTAAACAGATCATTATAGGTAAAGGGACCCGCATTATGAATCCAAAGTTCGGCAGCGCGAAGGCTTTCGGATGAGAATTGTGAGAATACCGGCGGGAACTGGTAAAAAGCGACGATTTTAATGGCAGGATTCCGTCTAGTTGCCTTCTCGTACACTGAGTGAAACGGAATTGCATTCGAGCCTCGTGCTTTTAAAGGGGGTGGCACCTGATGTCGATAATTTATGCGATCTCGTTAGATTAACCGGGGCGCTTCGAATAGAATTCGGAGTTGTGACAGACAACAGGAAACTGTCAGAGTTCGCGAGTGATTCCATAACAACATGACGAAACAAGTCATTGTAAAAACGGGTCTGTGTGCCAACCCGCAATAACGGCTGAGTATATTAAACTGAGAATGTAGTGTCGGCTTCCGCGTGCCACCGCTCGGCTTGTCCGACGGTGCTGCTGCGAACGACGTGAAGACTTCGATCTCTTTGCCCTGCGTGAGTGCCTGCTATTCCGCCCGCTTGAACGGGGGTTTCCTGCTCGCTACGCTCGGCCCGAATTACATTCGGGCCTACCCCTTTTGGGTGGTGTTTTTTGCGAAAGGGTGCGTTTTCCATTCACTGTTGGCAAGCCAACAGTGCCACCTGGGGTACGTGATCTAAACGAAATATTCCTGTTACGAAAAGCACACGGTTTGTCAGTTCATTGCACTTCATTCCCGAAATTGATCACACAACTTCCTGAGCGGCTAAGCGCTCGCTGTCATTATTAACTGTATTGTTTACTACCACGAAAGCACACGAAAGCACACGAAATAAATGAGAAGGGGTCGCCCCGAATGCAATTCGGGGTTGGCGCAGTCAACAGGAAGCTGACAGGGAAAACGCACGAATCAGAGCAACACTCCCAGCCCGTGTTGTTGTAGCGACTGTCTTAAATTTTCAAATATTTATCACTTTTTCATCCCATTTTCTCCCTTCTTTGATCATGACATTGAGAATGATGAGTAACTTCCGCATGGCAGCTACGAGCGCGACCATTTTTGGTT
>Ga0222668_1000206_pt1 | contig 41267 bp, 30 predicted proteins | sample AntAcemetagen728_FD_179823 | JGI IMG/M metagenome (GOLD analysis project Ga0222668, IMG submission 179823) | Saline water microbial communities from Ace Lake, Antarctica - #728 | ecosystem: Environmental > Aquatic > Non-marine Saline and Alkaline > Saline | place: Antarctica: Ace Lake...
CAAAGAAATGAATTCGATTCCCCTGACAGAAGCCCCGCGCGAACACTGAAGCGTGCTGGGAATTCACTCTGGTTACATGCCGGAAATTTTATCACCGGCTGCTTGCCACTCCAGGCTTTGAGAATCATCGTTCGACTGACGCTCAAATCATCTTTGTAATGTGATAGTGTTGGTTGTCTGCAATATCGACTTCTGCCAGATTGCCGGCTCGTTCAATCATGCGTTGGCAGTCAGCATTCAGATTTCGCAGGTGCAAGCATTTTCCTTCCTGACGATAACGTTCGGCGATTTTATTAATCGCTTCGATGGCAGATTGATCGTACACGCGCGAAAAGTAAAAATCGATCGCGACAATTGGCGGATCATTCACCGGATCGAGCAGTTCGCGAAAGCTGCTGACCGAAGCAAAGAACAGAGGCCCGTGTAACTGGTACACTTTTTTGTCATCATCTTCAAAATGGATGTCAGCCATCATGTGTGTGGCGTGATGCCAGGCAAAGATCAAGGCTTGCACGATAATTCCCAGCAGTACTGCGACTGCCAGGTTATGGAACAGGACCGTATATCCAGCCACCAGAACCATCACCAGCACATCACTTGTCGGAACTTTATTCCAGGTATGCAGCGTGCTCCATTCAAAGGTGCCGATCACAACCATAAACATCACGCCCACCAGAGCCGCCATGGGAACCATTGAGATCACAGGTTTCAACAAGACGACCAGTGTCATTAATCCGACGGCTGCGATCACACCGGAAAGACGTCCTCGCCCTCCCGAATTTACATTAATCAGAGACTGTCCGATCATCGCACAACCACCCATGCCACCAAACAGGCCGCAAACAATATTCGCCGCACCCTGCCCGATACATTCGCGATTACCGCTGCCGCGTGTTTCCGTGATTTCATCAATCAAGGTGAGTGTCATCAGGGATTCGATTAACCCGACACCGGCCAGAATCAGCGAGAAGGGGAGAATGATCATCAGCGTGCCCCATGTGAAGGGAGCAAGCACATAACGTGAGTCGAGAAAAAACAGCATCGGCAAAGGTTCTGCGGTCGCTTTTACGGTAGCAACTGCGGATGCCACTTGTGCTTCACTTAATACAGAGACATCAACGGCTTTATTCTGGTCCGCAGAATTCGCAGTTCCGTCCTGAACTTCCACTGCGACGGCGGCATCCTTGACGGCGTTGGCTTTCAGATTATTCATCATCAGGTCGTCCACGGTTTGAACGACGTTTGCCTGACCAGTAGGAGCCCAGGTCTCGGGAGCAAATTTATTGACGCCCACAGCAATCACAGACACCATAATAATCGCGGCCAGCGAGCTGGGGACTGCCTTTGTTAATTTCGGAAGTAATACAATAATCGACATTGTTAACGCGACGAGGCAGAACATAATGGTCATCGAAGTACCCGGCAGAAACGCCATCGTTCCGTCGATACCCAGCGTTTTGAAACTGCCAATTTGTGCCAGGCCAATCACAATCGCCAGACCGTTTACAAATCCCAGCATCACCGAATGTGGGACCAGTCGAATCAGTTTTCCCAGTCGCAGCACACCCACGGTGACCTGCAGCAGGCCGCACAGAATCACAGCCGGGAACAGATATTCGACGCCGTGCATCGCGACCAGTGAAACGATGACAACCGCCATCGCACCGGTGGCACCGGAAATCATGCCCGGACGACCGCCGGCCAACGCACTGATGAAACCGATAAAAAACGCGGAATAGAGACCAACGGTCGGAGGGACGCCGGCGACAAACGCAAACGCGACCGCTTCCGGCACCAGAGCCAGCGAAACGGTCAAACCCGATAAGACATCATCCTTGACGGAAGCTGTGTGCTTCGCAAAATACGCTAACATTAAAACTCCAATTTACGTTCTCGAAATCTGTCCGCAAGGTCAGCCTGTACGACGAACGCATTCGCCTGCAGACTCTCCATGCTAACGCTGGAAAAGGGGCGCACATCGAACGAATCGCTCAAGTGCAAAAGCAAATTTGGCTTTCAGAGCTGCTGTCAGGCAGATCCGGAAAGACTAGGTTTAGCAATACAATCTCTTAACTGTTTTGATTCAAACAGAACCTTTCGACGATACGCAGGACCATCTCAGGGAGCGCGTTGCGGGAAACCAGGTGGGACGTTGAAGAGATCAACTGATTGAATTGAGGTGCGTAATAGCCCCCAGATCAATATCCGTGCCTCACTTTTAGCCGATTATCACAAGCTTCACAAGCGCGATTATTGAAGATCTTCCGATTTTATGGCACTTTCACGCGAGATTCGCAAGAACCGTGCTGCAATTCAAGATATGAAACTCAGAAAACGCATAACTGTTACGATCAACGACTTTCGTTTGATATACTGCTGGGGTAAAACAGAAATGACTGTACGTCTGGTTTGATCTCTCGCAACTTGCTGCGCGTGAGGACGGGGGTCAAATCATTAGCGACGCAATCTAAGTGAGGTGTTTCATGAAAATGAAAAAACGGCTTTGGCATCTCTGCATCCTCTTCGTCACGTTTCTTACCTGCCTGTATCTGACGGGGCTGGCATGGATCCAATTTATGGAAGCGATTACCCCTTTCGGTTCTACTCCCGATCCCGGATTTACTATGCTGCTGTATCTGACACTCGCCGTCTCAGCTCCGCTCATTGTTGCTATTGTCCTGAAAGGCGATGGCTGATCAGCGTAAGCCTCAACCGATTATTTACCTTTGAAACAGATCGGTTCGCGTTCGCTGCACACATTTTCTCCCTGCTTTCCGTCAGGTCTCTCTTGACACCGTTTACATTTGTAGTTAATTACACATGTAAACACTTACGGAGGAGGTTTCAAAATGAATCAGGTTTCTATTTCCGACGCCGAATGGCAGGTCATGAATATCATCTGGGACGGCCAGCCACTCACGTCACAAGAGATCGTGGCTCGTCTGTCCGACCAGGCCAATTGGGCCACCCCCACGATCAAAACCATGCTGCATCGCCTCGTTAAAAAAGAGGTGCTCACGTTTGAAGAGCAGGGCAACCGATACGTGTATCGCTCCCGCGTCAAGCGTTCTGCCTGTATCAAGCAGGCCAGCCGCGCTTTTTTAGATCGGGTATTCGACAGCGAGCCCGCGCCCTTACTCGCACATTTCATGCAAACCACAAAACTCTCTGCAGAGGAAATCGCAGAACTCCGCCGTATTCTCGATGACAAGGAACGTTGATCATGAATGGATTCCTATCAGTTCTCAGTGAGATTGAAAATTATTCGGAAACGGTATTAGAGGCGACCATTTATTCTACAATGGCGGCCACGATTCTTGCTGTGTTTGTATTGGCTATCAACATCCTGGCACGCAGATGGCTGACAGCAGGTCAAATGGGACTGCTCTGGGGCCTGGTTCTGATCAGGCTGGCCATGCCCATTGGTTTGGGGCCGGAAAGTTTCTTTAGCCTGCAAAATCTGTTTACCTCAGCTACCCAGGATGCCACTCTGGGTATGGAGCTTCCGGAACAGTGGGAGCCGGTTGATTATCAATCAACCGACGCGGCAATTCATGGAATTTCAGAGACCGCAAGCTTCGCCACACCTCCTACTATCGAAATCAGTTTTACGGAGTCTCTGCTGCAAGCCCTCATACACATTATCGATTCGCTGCTTCCTTTCCTGCCATTCATTTGGTTCACAGGTGCCGTGTTGATCTTGGGACGCATGCTGTTCACGCATTGGCGTTTTACACGAAAAATCAATCGGATTCCCGCGTCCACAGAAGAACGACTGCTGCAACTCTGGCAATCCTGTTGCCAACAAGTTCGCGTGCACCGTTCCATCCCGATCATTGTCTTTGACGCCGTTTCGCAGCCATCTGTGATGGGTGCAATAAAACCAAAACTGTTACTGCCCACCGATGTGACGGATCTGAAAGACAAGCAACTCCGACTCATCATGCTCCACGAGTTAGCGCATATTACCCGTTGGGACCTCGGCGTCAACTGGATTTTATTCGGCTTGCGACTGTTTCACTGGTGGAATCCCCTCTACTGGTTGGCAGCCACGCGGTTTCATAGTCTGCGTGAACAATCCCGCGATGCGATGGTCCTTCGCTGGCGGGAACAGCAGGACGAAAACAATTCTCAGAGTGATCATTCTCGTGAGTACAGTGAGCTCTTACTCACACTTGCTCAAAGGCCGGATGTCCGTTCTCGCTGGCGCGTTTCCCTGCCTGTCTCAATCTTGGGGTTTCTAAAAAATCCTCTCTGCAAGCGTTCGCTTTCCAACCGCTTGAAAGCACTCCGTACAGCCACGGTTCAGGTTCATCCGTTACAGAAGACATTGGTGATCACAGCGATCATTCTCTTTACCGCCAGTGGGTTGACCGATGCCAAATATACAGCAACGCCTGAACCGAAAAGACCTCTCTGGACTTCCGGAACCAATTTCGAGTTTAAATCTGTTGTCTCAAAATCCGGACCTGTCACCGTACGGGTTTATGATCTTTCAAAATCGATCAAACGAATCATGAAAGACGATCAAATCCCAGAAGACCAAGCCCATCAATGGATGTTGCTCTTAGTCCGAAATCAGTTCGGGTTTCTGAAATCGTCGCATCGATATCACGACGAACCTTTTCCAGAGGACTCAATACCAGAGGCAGAATATGGCGAAGGTCATCAACTGATTGTTCGCGCGCCAGCAGCCTGGCAGAAAGAAATTGGCTTCATGCTGAATGCCTGGGGAAAAAGTGGCATGGGGCAGGTTACTTTCGAAACCCGCACTGCAGCATTGTCGAAAGATATTGCTAAGTTGGCAGGGTTCGAATGGAACCGTCTGAAAGCTTTTGCTCCTGTAGAGCAGGTCAGCTTTGACGAACTGCCAGGTTCAGAAGAGACAGTCGTGCAAGCCAGTGCTGTCGTCGATGAATACTTTCCGATTCGTGTCGCCGTGCTGAGTAAAGCGCAGGAGTTTCAATTCCGACAGATAGCTCAATGTGATAGCAGGGCTTCTATGATGTCCGCCCCGAAGATGACTTCCTTCAACGGACAAAGGGTGATGCTGTGCAATTTGATCAGACATCCCTATGTAACTGGCTTACAAAAGCAGGCTGACGGACAATTGCAATCAGTTGTCGAAACGATTGAAGAAGGGATGAGCCTCACACTCAGGCCGGTTTACTCTGCAGATCGCACAGCGATTCACTTGAATGGCTTGATTCAGTTGAGCCAGATCCTGGAAGTCAATCTGTATGTTTCTGAGATCCAGGGAAAAGAAGTAGCCGTTCAAGTCCCCCGTGTCTTTCGCAGGCGTATCTCGGTTGCCTCAAACCTGAAAGATGCACAATGCTTACTGATCTGTATTCCTCCTTCGCCGCACGAAAAGCAGTTTAACTATCTGATGCTCAAAGTACGATTGAACGAAAAACCAATCATCCTGCCAGCTCCCTTAGCATACCTGCCTCCTGTAAAACCTGAAGAGTGAAGAGAGTGAAACTCTCTGCAGAAAAAAATACAGAACTCCGCCGCATTCTCGATAACAAGGAACGTTGATCATGAATGAATTCATTTCGATTCTCAGTGAGATTGAAAGTTTCTCGATTACTGTTTTAGAGGCGACTATTTATTCCACGATGGCGGCCGCGATTCTAGTTGTGTTTATATTGGCTATCAACATCCTGGCACGTAAATGGCTGACGGCGGGACAAATGGGGCTGCTCTGGGGGCTGGTCCTGATCAGGCTGGCCATGCCCATTGGTTTGGGGCCGGAAAGTTCCTTCAGCCTGCAATACTTATTCGTTGCATTCGTGCAGGAATCTGCTCCTGAATCTGCACCTGTCGAGGTCCCCGATGGGACCCCAGTTGGAACGTGGCGTCCCGCTGGCTTTAGATCAAAAGAGGCGGCTCTAAACAACATTTCTGACACAGATTTCATCATGATACCCCAGGCAAAAACACCTGAAGTCAGCTTAATCGACACATTGCAACAACATCTCATTTTCATGCTCGAATGTTTTTTCCTGGTCCTGCCCCTAATCTGGTTCATAGGAGCCGTATTCATCCTGGGACGGATGCTGTTCACGCATTGGCGCTTCACGCGAAAAGTCAATCAGGTTCCCGCTGCCACTGATCAGCGACTGCTTCAGCTCTGGAAAACCTGCTGCGAGCAGGTTCGAATTCGTCGACAAATTCCGATCATTGTCTTTGACGCCGTTTCACAACCGTCTGTCATGGGAGCCATTAGTCCAAAACTATTACTCCCCACCGATGTGATGGATCTGAAAGACGAACAACTCCGGCTCATCATGCTCCACGAGTTAGCGCATATTACCCGTCGGGACCCGTGGGTCAATTGGTTTTTGTTCGGCTTGCGACTGTTTCACTGGTGGAATCCCCTCTATTGGCTGGCAGCCACACGCTTTCATACTTTGCGTGAACAATCGCGCGATGCGATGGTTCTTCGCTGGCTCGAAAGACAATCAGACGAAAGTAAAAATCGAGATGATTGCCTGGAGTACAGCGAGCTGCTGCTTGCGCTCGCACAACGACCGGACGCGGATTCCCGCTGGCGCGTGACATTGCCTGTTTCCCTGCTTGGTTTCCTGGCTTCTCCGTTTCGCAAGCGGTCACTCGCCAACCGTCTCAAGGCTCTCCGCAGTGCGACGGTTAAAGTTCATCCGCTGCAGACGACAGCTGTCATGACAGCCATTGCCATTTTTACTGCAACGGGTCTGGCCGATATTAAAGATCCGCCCGAGCAGCAAATGCTGCAAATTCAGGAAGATAACCAGGACCAACTCGCTTCTGAATTGGACAGTGGAAGACAACCCCCGGCTTCGAGTTTCGAACCTTTGTACGTTCGAGCTTTTGAAGTCACGCAGCCAATCAAACGAATCTCCCAGGAAAGAAACGTTCCGGAAAGTCAGACTCGTCAGTTTCTTTTAGGGCTGGTCAACTTTCAACTGGATGGATTGTATCGAACATATCAACCTCTGGAGGGACAAGCAGGGGGACTGGATCGAAAAGATCAACCCTTTGGCGTACTTCCACCACAGGCGGCTGCAAAATTCGATGAAGACAATCGTCTTAGGATTCGAGCCCCGGAATCTTTTCACGAGGAAATCGACATTCAATTAAAAGCCTGGGCAAAAAGTGGCTGTGGTCAGGTCTCCCTCCTCATCATCCAGATCGCGACATCTGCTGACGTCGCTGCGCAAGCAGGTATCGAATGGACCTCACTGGAAAGTTATATTTCTGCGAAACCCGATGCTAAACCGAAACAGCTTCCCGAAGCAACTCAGCAGCCGATCGTTCAAGCGAGCGTTGTCATGGAAGAATATTTCCCAGTCCGCGTGGCGGTGTTGAATGAACAACAGGAACTTCAGTTGATAAAAATCGCACAGCATGACGAGCAAAGCTTTCTTGCCTTTGGTCCTAAAGCAACGGTTTTTAACGGCCAACGACTTTTCTTCAATAGTCTGACTTATCGGCCCTTTGTGATCGACGTTCAAAAAGAGGAAGCAGGGCAACTAACACCTAAATTGAAAGTGATTGAAGAGGGAAGAAGAATCTCACTCAGGCCAGTCTTAACGGAAGATCACTCAGCAGTGCGTGTCGAAGGATTTGTTCAACAAAGTGAAATCTCCCGCGTCCAAACGATCGAAAGTTCGGCTGCTGGTAAAACCGTGACCACGCAACTCCCCAGTGTGGAACAAAAACGCATCAGTGTGGCTGCCAATCTGAAAGAAAAACAATCTCTGATGATTTCACTTCCCTCCACACTGAATTCAAAACGAAAACTCTTTCATTACTTGTTGGTGAAAACGGAAATAGTTGGCGACCCTGAGGCACCGGCTGATCCCGTGAAATCCAGCCTTGCTTTGAAGACTCGAGAGTGAATCACATTTTAGTATAGCGTCTCTCGTGCTATGCAACTCGATTCAAACACCCCTGGAGACGCTACAGTAAACCTGGACACAGGCTTGAATGAAGGAAACTGTATCAGAAATCCAGAAGGGACATGACGACTGGTCTACTCAATAATCCGTGCATTATTTGTTCTCTGTCGGCTCTACACAGGGGGGTGGCCTCGAATGCAATTCGAGCCGAACGCAGCGAGCAGGGGGTCACAAGGAAACCGTACCAAGCCAATGGAACTTTCATAGGGTAGAACAGAATTTGAAAACGGATTCCGACGTTGAACGAACACCGTCGGACAAGCCGATCGGTGGCACACGGATGGGGTTCACGCTTATCGGAGTTCTCTACACAACCTTGATCAAATCGCCTTGCCTCAGAATACAATTTAGACCATTTGTGTTATTATTCTGTCGCTTTACCTGCCAGATCCTGTTGCCTGCGGCTATCCCAAATTATTTTCGCGACCACCTGAGGTGGGGGTAGACCCATGTGTCTACCCGCAATTTGGATTAACATCACAACCGTGTGTCCCGGTGATTTTGCAAAAAAAATTACCGGTCAATCTGGTCTTCCATCATTTGACGTACTTCCTGTGTCGCAGTCGCCCAGTTCCCCTCCTGCGCTTGTGCGATGATTCCGTTCAACCAGTCTGCTTCACTGTCATTAATTTCTTTCTGTTCCAGCGAACTCTGAATCAATTTCTGAACAGTCTGTAGTCGTTCCTCGCTCTTTTGATTACAGACCGAATACAGGGCCTTCGAAAGCTCATAGGTTTTCGGCGAGACTTCCGGATAACCGCAGCCATTGAGCGGAAGCAACATCAGCACCAACAGCGCGACGAGTCGTATGAAGGATCGATTTCGCATCTTAATATTCTCCAATCACTTCACCTTCGTTGATACTCGAAAGTTCTGCCCACAAAAGTAAGTCTATGTTCTCAGAAACAAACCGTACGGAACCATCACCCAGGCAGATATGCCCGCCGCCAGTATGTTCGGAATACATTTGGCCGACGTGATAGGTCGGGAAATTGACGGGGTGCACGATCGGGAAACCGGTAATATCCAGCTCGCCTCCCGAAGGGCCCGCGTGAATCAGCGCCAGCGTCGCCGCAGCGTCTGGCCCGTTTTCCGGTGAGGAAAAACGCGGATGCGTAAACGCGCCAGGCACCACACCAACCCACGTTTTGTCGCTCAGTTTTGAAGAATGCTCGCCTAGAAAGATCGTATTCGAAGTCCCGTCGGTCACGTCCCGCATGCGTGTGTGCGAGTTGCGAAAGAATGGTCCGTCCGCCACCTTTGAAGCGTCGCCGTTAATGGTTACCGTCTTCGTTGTTTTCGTGTAAATATTCGTGAAAACTTCACCCGTTGTACTGGAACCGCATTCACCCCAGCAGGACTCCTGACCATGACTGGCCACATAATGCGAACGACCAAACAGTAACGGCGCGCCTCCCTTCAGCAGCGGACTCCCGCTAGCATTTTGAACCACAAACGGTTCATCGCCGCCCGATGAAGTCGGGCAAAGAAAAACGGAAAGTTTTGCTTGCACGACACCTGCATGTGCCGCGTCCCAGCACGGGCGATTCACATCCAGCGAATTATACACGGTCGCCTGATCCAGGTAAGGCAGCAGCATCGCCGCCCACGTCCAACCGGGCGCCGCATCCCATGTGTCTGGGTCAATCTCTGCCCAGGCCGGTCCCGCACCATTACTGGTTCCATACGAAAAGTAACCCGCTGGAAACGCAGAATGCGTATCGTGATAATTATGCAAAGCGATTCCGATTTGTTTGAGATGATTCTTGCATTGGCTGCGTCGTGCTGCTTCACGCGCCTGTTGAACGGCCGGCAGTAACAACGCAATCAGCGTCGCGATAATCGCAATCACGACGAGCAACTCAATCAACGTAAACCCCCGACGTGTTTCGAGGGTATTTGGTTTTCTCATCACGCTAGTCCTTCCGCATCAATCAAAAATGGCAGATGTGTAAAATGTAGCATCGGCTACATTTGCGTGTTTATTGTAGCCGTGGCTACATTTGTGTCAATCGAAAAACAGAAAATAATTCGCGATGTGATCAAGCCACTGATTTCGGAAGCCTCATTGCCTCTGCTGCAATTGCGCGAAAGCATGCTTTCTTCGTGATCAGGCGCATGGCTTGGAAATCGTCAATGAAAGCCTTGTTTTCAGGGAATAAAATGCACTTGATCTGCTCGTCACGCTGGTGAAACTGTATCCTGTGCGTCGCGCGCGTGGGAAAACAATTCGACCCGCTGCCGACTTCCGCACCTGTTGGCGGTTCACCATAAAACCCTCTGGTTTGAGAGCATTTTGAAAAGACGGCGCTCAGCTTACTGCTGCTTAAGCACCACTTTTCGTACCGTTTCATAGCATATGGAGGCCATAACATCGCATTACGAACCCCCATCAGAGTCGCTTCACGACGAGAGGGAGACCCTTCGCACGCACAACTCAGCCTGACGCCTCCACGCCCTTCATGAAGATGCTGCAATGTCAAAGAACAGACAACACCCTGCAGGGATTTGCTGACGGGGCAGGAACGGAAAGAGTTTGTCTTGTCTTAATCCGATGCCAGATTTCTGTCTGCCTGCTAACCTCCCGGAGGCATGGCAGGATAGCGGGGATCAAAACTGTGTTCTTCGATAGATCCCTTTTCCAGAAAGAGACGGACCAGTTCCAGGTGCTGTTCGAGTCGTATTTCGTAGTGACTTGGTCTCAGTCTGGAATCCTGCATGACCTTCGGCAGGCAGTCGCGTGCAGCGCGCAGGAGCTCTTGCTTGATCCGGTTTTCTGAACTGGCGTTTTCTTCCAGATGGCGGATCAGGGGCTGATGTTCTGCTTCGGTCTGCTGGACCAGAGAATTCCATTGTTCGGGTGAGGCTCCTTCCCGGCGATAGGTCTGGATGGTATCCAGCTTTGCCTGTAAGGTTTCATAGATCTCACCATCAAACCGTTCAGAAAACCAGAGTGCTTTCAGGCCCCAGAGAATCAGAATCAGGCAGGCGATCTGAATGCCCCGTCCAGAGAGAAGTTTCTTTTTGAACTGTGTTAGTCCCGCAGTGTCAAAACTGATAAGCCGGTTCGGTTGTTCCTCCAGGGGAACCGAAAATGTTTTTCGTTTCAGTTTGGGAGGGCCGTCATATTCCTGCGAAGGATTTTGAAGCTGGTACGACGAACCCGTGGAGGCTTTCAGGTCGACTTCGACATTCGCTTCCAGGGCATTTTCGATTTCCGTATCGAATTCATCTTCCTCAAATAACTGAAGATCTTCAGTATTGGCCGATATTATTGGTGCCGGAGGGGGAGAGATTGCGAGGTCATCCAATCTCAGGTCCTGGGGTTGCTGTTTTGTGTCGTCTGGTTCGGTGCCGGGTACTAACAGCTCGGGACTTCCCTGTCTGACAAAGCCCATGTACTGGAATTTATATTTTCCAATTCGAATCAGATCTCCGGCAGCCAGCTTTTTATAGCTCACCCTGCGTTGATTGACATAGACACCGTTTCTGCTGCCCAGGTCGCTGATGCACAGCGCGTCACGTGAAAAAAAAACAGCACAATGGATTTTCGAGACTGAGCGATGCGACAGAATCAGATGACAGTGTTTCTCATTGCGACCAATCAGACTGGGAGAGTATTGAAAAAAGAATAACGTATCCGTACTCGTCTGTTTGAGGACAAACTGTTCAGCCGGTCTGGCCGTCTGATTGTACGTCTGCTGGTGCATGTTACTGTTTCAATCACTTATATGGAGGCCAACTCCCTCTGGCCAGCAGTGTTGCCTCTTCAAAAAGACGTGGTGGGTTACTGATACAGCGAACCAACAGACTCCGACCGGGCAGGAATTAGAACTCCCCGATCGTCTGGCCGTCTGCAATATTGGCAATTTTTTGCAAGATACCCATATACGCTCCCGTGGGAGCCGGAACACCCGGGTTCGAGTCAATATTCTCACTGATAAACTGCACATGGCCATCGGCGAATAAAAAGTGGGCTCCGCCTTGGTGTTCGCTGCTGAATTTAGCAGAATGAACCGAATTGATATTCACCCCTGCGGTTCCCAGAATATCCATCAGCCAGTTATCGGGAGTTCCCGCCCAATAGGCATCACCAAATTTCGGAATTCCGGGAGAATAAAAACCAGTCCATCGGCGTTCGCCTGCCAGAAGAGAAGTCGAAGTTCCATCTCTGATATCTCGTATGCGCACAGAACTGTTTCTGCTAAAAACTCCACCACCGGGTCCTGTATCGCTCGCGTTATCTGCTACCACTTTGTCTCCAAAGCAAGCGACATAACTGGTCGTTGCCTGATTCCGTATCGTGACAGGATCAAGTGACCCTAAATTATTATGCTGAGCTGGTCCTGCATCGGAGGGACAGCGAAATACAGGAATCTTTTGTGTTGCTACCAATGTCTCGTTATTCTCGATGGCCGTCGTGGAAGGATTACGATCTGGCTCCAGAAAGAGAGGCGCGGTGAAACGTATCTGGCTGTATAAATTTCCCTGATCCAGTTGAGGAAGAATAAATGCAGCCCAGCTAAAACCATTCTCTGGAGGTCGCGTGGGAATATTACCCGAAGCTTCCACCCAGCCGGGTGGGAACATGCGGTGAGAATCGAGGTAACTATGAAATGCCAGCCCGATCTGTTTTAGATTATTCCGACATTGAGTACGTCGTGCCGCTTCTCGAGCCTGTTGAACAGCGGGTAGTAGCAAGGCAATTAAGGTTGCAATGATGGCGATAACGACTAATAGTTCAATCAGAGTAAATCCATTTTTCTTAGTTCGCAGTTCAACATTCCTGTCAAAATCTCGTTTGTAAACCGAGTGATTGGAATCAAATATCATTTTATTTACCTTTCATGGAACTAGTCATTTCTCAATCAAGTCATGCAAGAACTCACCAACCAGTTCATTGTTTTGAATCGTATTCAACGGTCGTACGATTAAATCTGAATTCACGTTTTCACTGAAAAATCGGACATATCAATCTGCCATCAGAGTCTGCCCCCCCCCTCATACGCGCTCCTTGCCCTCCATGAAATCCATCCCTCTGACAGATCAAGCCAGTGGGGAGGCCTTATAGGGAAAGCACGCCCCGGTGCTACTTGGGTTTCAAAATTTTTCAGGAGAAATTTATGGCACGGAACCCGTTATCCCATCTGAGATACCATTGAGGGCTTGGAACAACCCCCAATTTTCCAGATACACAATTTTTATGATTGGAAAAATATCTGTGTGATTACTGTTAATGTTTTCGGAGACGAACTTGACAGAGCCATCCGCCAGGAGAAACTGTGCCCCGCCACTATGCACCGAACTAAACATTCCACTTTTTGACCTCGGCCCCCAGGCAAGAGGGTCGCCACCGGTATTGATACCTATAAAGGGATGTCCCATTGCATCTCCAGCTTCATCAATGCCAATACCCTGGCAACGTCTAGTAACAAATGCTATAGCAGCACTACCTTTTACACTTTCACGTTCTCCCATGATGAGAACGTTGCTCATTCCATCGGTGAAGTCGCGAAACCGCCGCGCAGAATCACCATAGAACGATGAAAATCTCGTATTCTTATTTGTTCCAGCTATTGGAGCATCAATTGGATCGTCACCAACAAACGACGAAGCGACGTAGTTGCTTTTTGCAAAAACAAATGAGTCTAATGGCTTTTTGTCATTTTTTGGACCACTGGGATCCGAAGGGCAAATATAACCAGCAATAATCGTTGCAAGAAAATCACGCTTATTTGCATCCGAAATCAAGTCGTCGGGTTTTTGATTTCCTGGATTCAGCTGGTTATACAGGTTTGCTTGATCCAATTGTGGTAGGATCATGGTAGACCATGCCCATGCAGGATCAACTGTACTAGAACCAACAGGTGGCCCAAGGCGGGGCTCGTAGTTCCCAGCAGGTAAACATCTATGAATGTCATGATAATTGTGTAACGCAATTCCGATCTGCTTCAGATTATTCTTACACTGCGAGCGCCGTGCCGCTTCACGTGCCTGTTGTACCGCCGGCAGCAGCAGGGCAACCAGTATTGCGATGATGGCGATAACGACTAATAGTTCGATCAAAGTAAATCCGTGATTCGGTTTCCTGGCTATCAACTTCTTTCCAGCAAATTCTCTTGTGATACACGCGGTAGGCTTAATTCTCATTTTAACGTTACTTTCACGAATTTTGCTGATAGCCATTTCTATCAGACTGAAATCAGGAGTCTTCAGCGCGCAAAAAAGAACGCCAATATCAAGTTCGCTTCTCGCCCTCCCAACCTGAGGGCGCGTCCAAATGAAACCTGCTCCGGCGTTCTCAGCACAAAGGGAACGTGACCCAGGTTATCTGCTTTGTTGTGTTGTAAAGGCCCGCTGAATTTGGTTGGTCTTAATTCGGAAAGCGGTGACTTAACGCACTTGCGTCATCTCCAGCTTGCTTTTTTGAGTTAAGAAACAGGATGGAAAAATCCGTTTCAGAATCTAAAGCTGCCCGTCATCCGTAAAAGGCATGGCATTCAGGAAAAACTTCATAAGATAATTTTCATTGTTTGGTTTGCCTGGTCTCGTATCAGCACGCGATTACAAATGTGCTGATACCAACCGTCGTAAATAAAGAATCTTGAAATCTGACATTTCCGGAACAAAAAATTTAAAAAAACTGAAAAATGTGAAATTTTATTCAAGCTCTGTGATTTCGACCCTTAATAATTAGATTTCTGAAACAAGGGGGCTTAATTTTGTTGCTGTTTTTGGATGGTTGTGGGTACGATTCTCTAGCGGTACTTCATTTCTGACACTGTAAGCGGGTGTCAGACTGTTGATTTATGGATTTACAACAATTGGTGATGGAATGAGCGATGAGTCGGATATCCCGTTGAGTAATGAAGAGTTCCTGGAATTAATCCAGAGATGTCAGGCAGGAGACCTGACGGCGGGAGAAGAGTTTTTTCGACGATATGATCCTCACCTTAAGCGATGTATCCGTCGGTATCTGACAAGCCCGGCACTGCGAGTGTTCTATGATTCCAATGACATCATGAATTCCGTCCTGCGGAGGTTTTGGGGAAGGAAAGCGGGGATTTCGTTCTCCAGTTTCACGGAATTTCAAGCTTACATGAGTCAAATTGTCCAAAATCGCATTAAGCAAGCGAATATCAAACTGTGCAAGGATCTCTCAGCAAGGAGAAAACTAGATGGGCTTGGAGACGAGAATCAAAATATTTCAGAAAATGAACTGGCGCAAGAACTCATTTTACGGGTGAAAGAAATATTAACGGCAGAGGAATGGAAGCTGTTTGAAGAGATCAAATTGAAGAATAAATCGTTCGTCGAGTTTGCTGCAAATTCTGAGGTGGGTGAAGACGCCATTCGGAAACGATTTAACAAGATTTTTGAGAAGATTAAAAATATTGTTGGATTGGACGATCTATTGTGATGCGTAAAAACAGCTCTCCTTTTGATCAAAACCCTGCCATTCAGCTATGGCATTTATGGGAAAGCGGGGAGCGACCCGATATCAGATTATTTGTGGAATCATCTCAATGCGATTCTGTGGATCAGTTGATAGAAACCTTACAGGTAGATCAAACGCAGCGTTGGGGAAATGGTGAGCAGATTCAGTGCGAGGAGTACATTGATCAATTCCCTAGCCTTGATCAACCAGAAACAAGATCACAGCTTCTTGACCTGATCTATTCTGAAATCTGTTTAAGGGAAGATTCTGGAGAAGCCCCTGTTCTTGAAGAGTATCTAACGCGGTTCCCCTCGCTTTCTAATGATCTAAAACAACAATTTCAAATTCATTGTCAGTTTGGTCGCGAAGCTTTGTCAGAGCATCTGTCAGTTTCCATTCGACCTCGTCTGCTTTCGCAAACTGATTCACCCGCAGGCGATACCCGACAACAGGGGCAGCACACAGACTTTCTGCTGCAATTACCTCAAATTCCCGGATATGAAGTGCTTGAACTTCTCAACCGAGGCGGCATGGGAATCATCTACAAGGCCCGTCAGAAGAACCTGAATCGTTTGGTCGCCATCAAAATGATTCTGGCAGGAGCCTTCTCGTCTGAAAGTGATCATATTCGCTTCAGTCAAGAAGCAGAGTTGATTGCCAATTTACATCATCCGAATATTGTCGCAGTCCATGAAATCGGTTCGCTGGAATATAGTCAATATTTCTCGATGGATTATGTGGATGGTGTCACGCTTGATGCATTCGTTGACGCTCAAGGAATGGAGCCGAAACAGGCGGCTCATTTATTGATGGTGATTGCGCGTGCGCTCGATTATGCCCATCAACAGGGAGTCGTGCATCGCGATTTGAAACCAGCGAACATTATGATCGACCAAAAAGGAGAACCACGAATTCTTGATTTTGGCCTCTCCATTAAAGTGGATTCTTCCCGGAAAATATCTCATACCGGAATGATCGTCGGCACGCTTTCCCACATGTCCCCTGAACAGGCGAGAGGCGACCGTGCTGTCGTTCGTCCCACTTCGGATATTTACTCGTTGGGAAGTATTTTCTACGAAATGCTGACTGGAGAACTACCGTTTAATCACTCTTCTCCCGTGAGGCTTCTCCAGCAAATTATGGAACAGGAACCGAGAGCCCCCAAAACAATTAAGCCTTCCATTCCCAAAGACCTGGAAACAATTTGCCTGAAGTGCCTCTCAAAAGACCCGGCACTTCGATTTGCTAGCGCCGCAGAACTGGCTGATGAATTGGATCGTTTTCTAAAGGATGAACCGATCTTCTCCCGTCCGATTTCTGCCGCCGCTCGGACACGGCGCTGGATACGACGCAACCCCGTGATCTCGGGATTGATGACTCTGGTCATCGTCCTGTTAACTGTGGGGACCACCGTTTCCACTTATTTTGCGTTTGAATCACTCAACAAGGCGGAAGAAGCATCAAAGGCGTTGGGTGATCTGAAAGTTGAACAACAACGTGTTGTTGCTGCGCAGGCAGAAGCAGTAGAAGAATCATTGTCTGCCCGTCGTAGTCTATACGCGAACCAAATGGTCCTCGCACTTCAGGCAATTGAAACGGGGAATCTCAATCAAGCGACCGATTTACTCAATATGCAATGGCCTGTCCCCGGAGAAAAAGATCTGCGTGGTTTCGACTGGTACTGTTTATGGCAGTTTTTATTAAGTGAAAAAACGGCATTCAAGTCTAAGGTTCCTGCAATTCATAGTCTGGCGTACTCCCCGGACGGTAACTACCTGTTAGGAGCAGGTGAAGACTCTAGTTCCGTTCTGTGGAACTCTCACACTGGTGAGTTGTTAAAAACATTCACCACACCCAAGAAATATATTAATAAAGCGATTGGATTTTCTTACGATAGAAAATACATCATCACTGGCTTTTATCACTTTTTCGTCTGGGATACTACTACTGGTAATTTGGTAAGACAATTTCAGGGAAGAGATGGTGCTAATGCTATCGCCTTCAGTCCTGATTCGCCTCTCTTCGCCACATCGCAAGGAGGGCTTGAGGAAGCAGAAGAAATAAAAGAAATCAGATTATGGAACTACGAGACAGGAAAACTGATTCGACAAATTGGAGAGTCGTATACAAAGGAAAAATGGATTGACGATATTCGCTTCTCCCCAGATGGAAAATATCTTGTCTCATGCAGCCGCGATAAGAAAATTAAATTCTGGAATCCAACAGAGGGACAACTTATTAAAGTCCTGGAAGGGCATAAAAATGTTGTCAGCGAATTAGCCTTCTTCCCTGATGGAAAAACGCTTGTAAGTAGTAGTTGGGATGGCACTGTAAAATTATGGGATCTTGCAACCTGGACTTGCATCGCAACTTTGAAGGGGCACAGGGGAATCGTCCGTTCTGTTGATGTCTCTCATGACGGCAAAACGATTACTTCTGCAGGTCAAGATAAAGAAATTGTATTATGGGATGCAAATACTTTTAAAGAGCAGGCTCGCTTGCAAGGGCACCCCCAGATGATTTGGATGATACGCTTTAGTCCAGACGATCAAACATTGGCAAGTTGCAGTGATGCTGTTCGGGTTAAAGGGGATACATCATCCACAGGTGCCGGAAGCGATGTGAGGTTGTGGGATGTCAATACAAGGCGCGAAAAAATGCCACAGCCCAGTTGGAAACGCCGTTCTTTTCACTACTGGGCACGTGACACCTGGGTGACACATTTTATTTATCATCAACAGCGGAAGATATTAGTATCTGCTCACGAAAATAATCGAATCAATTTATGGAATCCCGATTCAGGAGAACTTCTTTCCACGATCGACACAAAAGTACCTATCAATGACATCGAAATCTCGCCTGCAGAAGACTCAATTGTAGCAGCCTGTAATGATGGTTCACTTCGTCTGTATGATCTCGATACTTACAAAGAAACAAAATTGGTGATTCCCGGACAGACACAATTTAATGCAATTGACTATCATCCTGTGGAATCTGTGATCGCTGTTGCTGGTAACAGATCTGTCTGTTTGTGCGACGGTCACGGAAAGAAACTCTTTGAGCTACCTGAAACCCCAGCGGCAGTTTCACTCGAATTTTCACCGGATGGCAGTGTTCTGGCGGTTGTGATTGGAGAATGTGTTCAATTATGGGATTGGAGAAACAGGAAACATCAAAAGAGTTCGGTGTCACAACAATACGGTTTTCTTGCAGTTCGATTTTCTCCCGATGGGAAATATCTTTTAGCAGTCGGAAATAACAAAAATGCTTTTGTGTGGAATGCGCAAACGCTTCAGACTCACGTAACGTTAACAGGTCATGTCTCAGGAGTCATTAATGGCATCTTTTCTCCCGATGGTCGTCGTATTGCCACAGGATCCCAGGACGGCACATGTCGAATATGGGACACCTTAACCGGAGCTGAACTCCTCACTTTGCGTGGAACGGTAGAAGAAATTCATGCGCTCTGTTTTTCCCCCGACGGTAAATCATTATTCAACGGGTTACGAGGTTGGGATGGGGACAAATTTGGAGAAATCCGTACCTGGCGTAGCAGCGATGATGATTCGATTCTGAAATATCTGCAGAAACAATTTCAAGATGATCCCAGCCAAATCGATTTGCAAATCGCACTCGCTCTCATCAATTATAACATCGCACAAAAAACAGAGTTACCAGCTCCCAAGCGAAAGCAATACCTGAAAACCAGTAAAATGATCTCCGCTCAACTTTTCAAATCTGGACAGATAACAGGTCAACAAAAAGAACGAATTCCATTTAATGAGGCTACTTTATTGGGTAAATGAGTCTGTGGAGTGCCGCGCGGCTCAAGAAGCGTCCGGTCATTGAAGTCGTTTCAGAAAACGTCGATTCAGAAACACATTGCAACTGGTTTCGAGCTCCTCAGCCTATCTCACATCACCATTCGAAATCTTCCTACACCAAGAGAAATTTGAGGAATCAGTCAACCGCTTACCACGAAACGATAGATTGAACGGTCGGGAGTTTAGCCCCAGCAGATCAAGCCATTTTCCACTTGAACAAGTTTACCAAGCCACCGATGAATGAAATAACTTAGACTTCATCCCGCGACATAGTTTCAACTTCGCCTGGAATTTCTCGATTCGGGTTGTGTGGATATGTATCAAGCTATATTTGGATACCGAATCTCACATCTAGCTGATCTGGAAAATGTTTCTGCTCAATGAGCAGTTCCACGAAAACGTATGAGTTGATAGGATTACAAAAGCGACCGAGATAGGAGAATCAGAAGTTATTCAAGCGCCGGATAGTTCTGTAAATATGGGTTGGCTGAGTTTATTGACCCTACGGTATGGATTTACAAAAAGACCAGAACGCAAATGTGCAGGTTTGATTATAGACAAGTCAGGCAGGGAAAGAGAATCATTTTTCGGGCAGGGAGTGTCCTGTTTCTGATTCTCGACTTTGCATCTGCGCTGCCTCTTCAGAGTATTCCTGTTGTATCTCTTTGATCCGCTGATGAAACGACTGCATCAACGCTGGATCATTTTTGATCTCAGACTGGAGTGTCTCGAATTTCTGCAAGGATTGCTGCGGATTTAACAAGGCTTGGTATCGTTTTTGGTGATCTCGATTCCTCGCCTTGATCACAGAGGGTATGACAGTCAGGTAAACCATGGTCACTACCAGCAGGGCGATCAGGCTGGAACGCAGCAGCAGGCAAACTCCAGCCTGCCAGAGCTTCGTCTGCGGACTGACATCGGCAGGTTCAGGCTGCTGGTCGTTTGGGGAACGTGACCAGCGCAGTAGGGACCAGCCGAAAAGAATGGATAGAGAAACCAGAATGGCGAAACCTTCTCCATGATGAGCGGTCCACTGCGGATAAATCCAGATCCATTCTGGCATTTGCTTTTGTGATTGATTGTTCCAGGCAGCCAGCGTTCGAAATGGATTCGCATCTGCCACTGAAATCTCCCGGCCGAACCAGGTTTGCAATTCCGCAGGATTAAGGCTGGCCCGCGTGACTTCTGCACCGGCAGGAAAGATTAATAGAGTTACCAGTAAAACGAGACCGCAGACAGTCTTCTTTCGACTCGCTGGCCACCCTGGGGAACGTAACAAACGACTAGCGAGATAGACCAAAACACCATAGATAACGACGATCAGCAGCGAAGCCGGGATGAGTTGCGTCAGGGAAGCGTGAATCCAGTACTGCTCCACGAGTGCCAGCAGGGACACGAATTCAAAATAGAGCAGGACGGGAGCCGCCAGGACCAGCAGCAGCGAAATCAGCTGCAGCCAGGGAAGGTTTTCTCGCCTGTGGATCATTCGCAGAGAAACCGTCAAAACCAGAATCAGACCCATCCAGCAGAGGCCCAGCAGCAAGCTGTTCCATACCGGTTCGGAAAGGAGATCAGCCGGGATCGCGCCCCAGATAAACAGGCTCAGACTCACTCCGCTGAACCACGCAATCAGGGTTCTCCACCAGCCCGTTGGAGCCGCGGGGCTGTCAGCAGGTTGACCGGTCAAACGGATTGTCAGGACCAGCAGCAGTGACAGTGGAAGCAGATAAATGATGAAACGCTGAGAGGGCTCTGTTAGTACGATAGCGAGGTACGATTCAACTGTAGGCTGCGCATCCTGCTGTGATTTATAACGGTCCAAGGCTTCAAAAAAGATTTTCTGCTTCAGCCAGGACTGTTGCAGGTCCTGCTTAAGCTCTGCTGTTTCCGCTGCAGTAAAAGACGTGGGATGCAACTGTAGCACCCGGAATAAATATCCCAGCCCCGATGTGCGGAAGCCGTATTTGTAATACGTCTGATCATAGAAGTTATTCCTGCCTGTCAACTGGTCCGCAATCCGCAGTTCGCGGCGTGCATTTCGCATGACCGCGTCATACTTTTTTTGTAGCAGATCGGATTTACAGGGATAAAGCAGCCAGCGTTGCAGTCTGGAGAGGATGATTAGAGACGGGTAATCGGCATTCCTGCTTTCTGCAGCTTTAATTTGTTCTCCCAGGGGCAATGATGTCTGTTTTAAAAATGCCAGTGTGGCCGAATAGGTAATCGTGCCGACATCTAGGGTTGGTTTTTTCAGCCCCGTCTGCAGTCGTTGTTCAGCCTGTGCGTAGATCCGTGGATTGGTAATTTTCAGCGTCACCCGGTATTCCTCATCCCAGACCGGTTCGGCTGACTGCTGGTAGAACTGGATCGCCGCCAGATAGTCATAGAGCGCATTCTCCGGATCGTGGGCAGCACCTTCTTCCAGGACCTGCAGCCAGTCCGCAGTAGACAGCTCCCGTTCTGAATTTTCACTGACCACAAACAGAAGTAATGCGCGTTGTCTCCAGAATTCAACATTCTTCGGAGCCAGACGCGTGGCGAGCGCCGCTTGTTCCAGACAGGCAGCGCGACTGATGGCCAGAAATTCCGCCTGGGACCGTTCGAATGTATCAAAAATCGTCTCGGACCATGCCTGTAGGTCCTGGTTAGATTTGATATTTCGTTTCACGAACCCGTATTGCGGCTCGGCGAGCATCCAAGCCGCTCCCAGTGCTACCTGGGGATCCGTCTGAGTCGCCGGGATCCTGCTGATCTGATCCAGCCAGTATTGCGCCTGAACCGGGGGCGTCTCTGCGCCAATCGATGTCGTCCGGCCCAGCAGACGCAGTCCCTGATCTTCCCAGTCATTCCGGAAAGACCGCCAGCCGGCAGGGGTACTGCTGACGGCCACTACCAGACGCAGGCCGAGCAATACCAGCACTCCCAGCAGTAAGAGCCGGGGCCAGCTTGCTTTCAGTTGTCTGAAGTTTTCAGCAGAAAGAGATTTCATACTCTAAAGGTTTTTTCCAGAATGATGGCTTCGATAGCGAGCGTTGACGAGAAACAGATCGAGTAGAGCCCACTAGACTATACAATTTCTAGACACCTCACGATCCAGCTCACCTTGCTACATAACTTGTTATTAACCTGCACGAACTTGTTCTGTGATCTTTACTTAATTAGATCATCAAATGTAGTGAGAATCAACCAGATACAATTGATCGATGATGGTTGATAACGCGTACACAAAGCAATTGGTTCAAAAAAAACTTGGTTTGATCTGACACTTCAGGAGCCGTTCTGCTCAGAGTTTTCCAGTTCGCGATGAATCCGCGAATACGTATGGCTTCCACGCACACATATGGAGTCCGCGTTTTGGGTGGTTTGAGTGATTGTACGAGAAACGACGACTTTCGCTGACAGATTCCACACTTTCGCAGTGGTCCGCAAACAGAAACGAAATCAGAGCGGCCACAACCTCGATCCCGATTCTCAGCAACTTCGTGGAGATCCTCGAATCCTATTGTCAGGCCCCCAACAAGCCCAGCGAGCGAATGGCGGTCTGGGTTTCGAGATTCTTTGGTTCCGGTAAATCAAGCTTTGCAAAACTGTTGGGGTTGGCTCTGGCAAATCGACAGCTTGGGGCTGACACATCCAGTGAGTTGCTTGCAAGTCATATTGGCGATCCCCATGTTCAGGTCCTCATCAAAACAGTCGTCGAAAAAATTCAGACCGAGGCTGTGATCTTTGAGGTTGCCACCGAACGCGGCGTGATGCACGAAAATCAGATGCTGACCGAAATCATGTATCGGCAGTTGTTGGAGCACCTCGGTTACCCGCACCCGGTAATTTTCTATTGTCGTTCAAATGAGTTATTACAAACTTTACAAGCAGGTTTAGCAATCAAATCATTTCATATTTCTCCATGTAAGATACCGTCTATACTTCTCTGGAAGTAAATAACGTAAGAGCATAAGGCAAAATGCCCCTATAATAACTTGAACGAGGCCACCAATAAAATAGACACCATATCTTGCCCATGTTGGCAAATCATTAAGGGCCATAATTACTACCGGGGCTGCATTCGCCAATTCTAGAGATTTCAAAAACAACTCGCGGTTCACTTCTAAGATAATAACCAATATCAAAAATGTGAAAACATAATAGGCTAAAGCATATTTCGGAATCGAAATATTGAATGTAGCTTTCTTCGATTCTTCGTTCACGGTATTGCCTTGCTGTTAAAAGTGCTACGTATATTTATCCGATAGCATTCCCGATATGACTAAGTGCCTGAATGATCTTTCCATAACGACGCAACACTGTCCGACCGTAAGAGCCGTCGGTATTTGCTCGTGGCCAAAGCAGTACAAAGGGCGTTGATAAGATCAGCAAAATTGGCATAAGGACGAACACAAAGAACAATAAAAGTACGCGGCACAGATCGATCATTGAAGTTCCCCCTTTGTGAGCACATTCTCCCACCATCGCGTTATCGACCTGTAGAACATCTCGTAATCCTTATCGCTCCAGTAACTGTCGTGTCGTCACTACTCCTTGTTGTGCCGACCTCATAATAATTGTTCTGCCTCACTAATCCCCAGGCGAATTAGCCAACGGAATTGGGAACGACACTTTCCCATACTCCCTTATATTCTATTCGCAGACGCAACCACAGTATTGGGCGGATGTCGTCCTTTTACTTGAGAAGCGGAGAAATCCTTGATTAAATCGAACATGCCGAAGCCCGTCCAGATAAGAAGCGTCTCATCAGATTTGATTTCGCAAAATGGAATGGGTTTGACGAGCGCGTGCTGAACCGTTCAAAGTGAATTCGCGTCTGGATCTCTTTCCCGACACGGGCAACAAAATGTCTTCTCCCACTTCGCTCGTCGGCAATCGCCTCTACTTACGCGGCGAAAGCGAGTTGATTTGCGTCGATCTTTCAGTTCGTTAACAGACAAGCTTGACATATCCGAATTGAAGAAATCACTCTCAATTCGCTTTCGGGTCGCTTTTTCTGAGTTCCTCAAGTTCCAGCTCAGTTGCTATTCGGAATGCTCTTGCGCTGCATTCTTCTATCTCGCGAATCGCTTCGTACCTTGCTTTGGACTTGCCTTTTGCAGTTTGAGCTTCGATTGTTTTGGCAAACGCAAGTTTCTGTTCGACAAATTTTCGCTTGTCCGCTTTAGCTTCAAGCTCAAGGCGAATCGAGTGAAAGCGCTTGATTGAATCAAGCAGCCCCGAAATCTCACCTACGCCTTGGAGCCAATAGTTGTAACGAGTGCGGATTTCAGTGTGAGTTGCGTTGTAGCTTTCTTTCAGCAACAAGGTCAGCCTGTCGTCGTTGTCGCTACGTTGAATCTCAGTCGGTGACTGAAGGATGGAAGAGTACGGGTCTACTTGTTGACCTATCGAAGGACTGGTGGCGAGTAATACAATGACCACTGCAAACGGAAATCGCATGTGAGTTCTCCTTAAGGCGGCTCTGAAATATAACGACAGTCGTAACCGAGCGAAGACGTTATGCTTAATTCTTTTTTCTACAGGATTCGCCATCCAGGTCCATACGAGGGCAGAGAAATCTTCGATAATTCTGGCGACATCTTTGTGGGTACGATCTATGCCGTCTCGCACGAGAGACCCAAGATAGCTGGTAACGATTCGAGGATCCTCAGTCTTTTGCCACATCATTCTATCAAAATATACTGAATTAACTTCATAATTTTCACAGATATAACCCTGTAATTTGATTAACATCTGATACCACTGATAACTCTTATTCTTGATGATATCGCGCGAGTTTGAGCGTGTCCTGCCCCGAATTCTCAAAGCGAGCTTGATTCCGAGAAAACGTATAGCTTCTCGGGACACTTGTAGGGTCCCTTTGATTGTTAGGTTGAGGCGACACCAAACCGACGAATTTAAGCGGTCAGCGAACTTCCTATCCCGGGATACTCCAGAACACCGTTTCTCAGAACATTCCGAGCCGTACCGGAAAACGTTAATTGGGTCATTAAACGGAAATCCGGAATTGGTATGAGTTTGTGTAAGCGAAGGCGTTCGAGATCGGTCAATCTGGTTGGGTATGGACATTTCGGGCTGTGGATCAGGAGACGACTTTCAGCGGTTTGAACTTCCCGCCAAGGGGCAGCGTTGCATCGATTTCAAGCCAATTGGTGAGCAGTGACGCGTAGATACTGCGGAAGTCGACCGTCGATTTCAAATCGCCGTCTTCGAGGTTTTCGAGGGACGGGTACTTGCTCAGCACTCCCGCGTTGACTGATTTTCCCGCGACGAATACCGGACCCGATGTGCCATGATCGGTTCCCGCGGATGCGTTTTCTCTCACGCGGCGACCGAATTCGCTGAATGCCATGACCATGACGCGATCGCTGAGACCTGCTTGCTGGAGATCAACGAGAAACGCTTTGAGCGAGCGACTGAACTCCCTCAGGAGACGCTGGTGTGAATGCTTCTGCATGGAGTGTGTGTCGTAGCCGGGTTGCGAGACGTAAAAGATTCGCGTGCCACCATCCAAACGAATGATCCGCGAAATCAGACGCAGCTTGCGCGCCAGACGGTAGTTCGGATAACCTGCCTTATCGCTAGCTGAGTTTTTTGTTGATGCTGCAAATCGTTTAGCGGCTGCGTAGGAAGCAGTGACGGTGCTTTGTACAAAAGCCTGCAGGTCGTCGCTTGAGGTGGCTTTGGCAGGTGCGGCAAATTTTGAGGCCAACATGAGTTCTGCTTCATTGTTCAGCGCGATGGAGTTGGTTCGCCGACCGATGATCGCGGCGGGAATGGGGCTATCTCCGATAAAGACGGCATCAGGCGTCGCATTGCCGGGTTTCTGCTGCTGATCGCACGCGCGACCCAGCCATCCCTGACCGGTGTGATCGGCGGGGTGCATCCGCGCGGAATGCCAGACAGCCATGCTGCGGAAATGCGATCTGTTGGGGTTGGGATAACCAACGCCGGGGATGATGGCCAGTTGATTGTCGTCGAATAACTGGCCCATCGATTTCATTGCGGGGTGAAGACCCAGTGAATCGTTGAGTTTGATGATCTCCTTTTTATCGATCCGCAGCTTGTCGCGGTACTTGCCGTAGTTTTCGTCGGCGAAAGGGATCACGGTATTCAGCCCGTCGTTACCGCCATCGAGCTGAATGACGACGAGAATTCGATCGTCCTGGCGGGCTTCCGAAGCCGCGGCGGTCTGCGACAGGAACGCGGGGATCAGAGGAGACAGCGACAGTAAAGACGATTGGTTCAGGAAGCGGCGTCGATTCAGCATGGCGGTTTCCTTATTTTCGTTATCTAAGTTTCGTTGCCGTATTTTTGGTATTAGTGCAGATGTGCATGGAATCCCGTTAATAATGCCAGAACGGTATTGGCTTCGCGCGAATCAATCGTTGACTTGATTGGTTCCTGCGCTTGGTTTTCGTTCGCGCCACCCAGCAATAGTATTCTCATCATCGTCTCGAACGCGTCGTTTTTACTGGCGGAGTGTTTCTTTGCCAGTTTCTGTAAATCAGGCGCGTTGGCCGGTCGATAGACGTCTCCCGAAATAATCGCAGCCACATAGTTCGCGCGGGCGATCACGGTACGTGTTGTCAGCCACGATCGGTTACCGGGCCAGCCGGCGACGTTCGGTGGATTGAATAAATCCAGTCCCATGCGTTGCAACCACTCACTCAACGCGAGCGTGCTCGGCGGCTTGTCGAACAGTTCGAGTGCGCGTAGCGGTGCAATCAGGAATGACATTGGGTCACAGATTCGCGAGTTGATGTTTGCGTCGGAGAAGAACAACTCAGATCGCAGAATGGTTTCGACGGCTTTGCCGATATCGAGATTTGACGTTCGGAGCTGTGATGCCAACTCGTTGTGTGCTGTTTCGTTGACGACGCCTTCGCTGCAGAATTCGGCAATCAATTTACCGGCCAGCCGTTGGGCGGTGGCAGGGTTTTGAAGCAGAATGTCGGCAAGTTGATCGGCATCGAATGGCCCCGTTTTATGCAAAATGGTTTTCTCGCCAGCATCATGTCGATGGGCATTGAACTGAAATCGTCCCTCTTTCACGGTGAGACCGGTGAGCGCGCGGGCAACGTGCTTGACGTCGGCTTCAGTGTAGTTGCCGATGCCCAGCGTGAAGAGTTCCATGAGTTCCCGGCTCAGGTTTTCGTTGGCGTGTCCGCGGCGGTTCGACGGTGCATCCAGCCAGGTCAGTAACGCCGGGTCGTGCAGCATGGCGTGCAGCAGCTCGCCGAACGGTGCGGTCGCGTGTTCCCGCAAGGTATCGTTTTGCAACTTCATGAACGGCAGATTGTTGACTTTCAGGTTGCTGGTGGCGAAGTGGTTGTGCCACATCAGTGTCAATCGCTCTTGTAGCGGAGCCGGAGTAAAGAGTATGCGATAAATCCACCAGGCTTTGAGTCGTTCCACGTTCGGTTGCACTGCGGCGGCGTTGCCGATGAGGTTGGCGAGGCTCGCGAATTCGTCAGGGATGCCGTCAATGCGTGCTTCGTCGGAGAGAACCCGGCTGACCGCCTCTTGCGGCTTGCCACTTAAATCACGTTGCAGTTCGTTCCACGTCGAGCCAAAAACGGATCGGCGGTGAAGGTGTGCGGCACGCTCTTGTGTCCACGGTTGCTGCGGTGTTGGTCGATAAATTTGCCAGGCGCTCATGATGCTATTCTACTGAAAAATTGGTTATCGATGCTTCTCCGTTTGGCTTCAATAGACTTAATCCTTCGTGCTGGTATCCGGTGCGGTATCCTCGGCGGCAGCGGGCACCAGGTCTGTAATGACCGGTTCTCTTTTCGCCTTCGATATCGCCCATGCTTCCGCATTCGGATCAAGTACCAGGTCGCCCAGATCAATGTTCTTTGGTTCCGGGTTCTCGAGTTCCTTCACCACGATAAAGTACTCGTCTCCTATGACTGTGAGAATTTTGTAACTGGTCCCTGTGGGTAGTGGATAATCGAACCGACCCTGTTTGTCTGTTTGGACCTGAGGTAGCGATGCTATGGAAGAGGGGTCGTTCTGATGCCGCGTATCCAGGAATGTATTTACCAATGGTCGGTCTTCCGGATCGACGAGCCGCCCTGTAAGCCGACTGGGGGGGAAGAGCGTAACGGTGAAATGAGTCTGACCTTTTTCAGGAATCAGTCGCGTCAAACGCGTGAGCTTTGCGGCTTTGTCGGAGAAGTGCATCGGGCGAATCACACCGACCGCCAGACCTGTTGCTTTGGCATGATCATCCTTAATTGACTTCCACTGGTGGTGTGTACTGCTGAGTCCAGTGCCTTCAACCCCCTTGACGGGATCACCCTGCGGATTCACGAAGTTCACGGTCAACGACTGACCGTCATCGACGTACATGGACAGCTCAAACTCAGGGTTGCCGACCGGTACATCGATCTCTTTGAGTGAATGGAATAAAGACGGAACCAGGTGATCTGATAGCATGCTTGGCAACTCACTTGGGTCCTTTCCGTGGTACGCTTCAATTTTCTCAGCGCCAAAACCCGTGATATATTCTCCCGCTTTGATTGTTGCACCAATGACGCCGCGACCGGGAATGACCGGGATCGCAAAGTAGCCATCTTCATCACTATAGTACCGGCTATCGTTCCCCAGTAACCTCATCGACCCATCCGCGTATCGAAGATATTTTTCGCAGTTCTCGTTTTTCTTATAAGGCGTGTAGTAGATTTCGGCTGATGCAATCGGGGCGCCGGTTGCCTTGTTTGTGAGTCTGCCTTTGGCCAGCACTGCACGCCGAAGTTCAATATTAAACTCAACAGGTTTCACTCCGTCTCCACGAGGAACGGAGAGCGAATTGGTTTCAATGTAAGGTAATTTACCCGGACGGATTTCGAGTCTGTTGCGTTCGTAACTGCGCGTGCCCACGGGAGGAACAGGCAGACCTTCAATGCGATAGCGTCCCTGTTCGTCCGTCTGTGTTGTAATGTAACCTGCGTAGGACATTGTCGCTCCATATACTCCCTCGACAGCAACCGGGATGCCGGCCAGCGGGGCTTTGGTTTCAATATCACGGACAACGCCATACACGGGAACACTTGGCTGGGTGATAAAATCGAACGTTCGACCGTAGTAGGCCCCCGAATTGCTTATTTTTGCAGAATGGCGTCCGTAAACCGGTTTCATTTCGCGCGCAAGAACGTGAATCACCGTGTCGGTAATTCTCTTGCCTTTGATTCTAAGAACCACAAGATCGTCTTTCGCGGCCAATCCCGGCAGTTCGAAAATACCCGCGCTATTCGTGACGACAGGCTGAATACACTGGTGAGGCAGGCGATGTTGATCGGCGGGAAAGTAGACATCTTGAGAGGTGGGGCCTCCCAGCATCATTGCACGGTTGCTTGATTTTGGAAGCGGGACTTTCGATGTCTGTTGAAGCCATGCGTCAAACCGTGATGCATGCGGGCGCCTGAACTGGTAAACCGACAGACTTGCCCCTGCAACGGGTTGGCCTTCGATAGAGAGTAACCGTCCGCGAATCGTGACAGCGGGGCGAAGTTGTACTGTAAACGGCTGATCGAGAAAGCCGGGCGAAATGTAACCCTTACCTTTGATGATGGGGCCCGACTGTTCGGCTCCGAAGCTTGAGTAGGCGTAGTTCGGTGCTGAGACAACGAGGGTCGTCCACCAGACCTGACTCTGAGGAAGGTGCCGCCAACTCATATGCTTCTTAGTCGCCTGTTTGATTTTGTCTTTGGCAATGGTTTGATCGAAGCGACCTTCGCTGTCAACTTCGAACTCGGTGAGGAGCGTTGCGGTATTCATTCCGGCGTACCACTCCGGTCGTCCCATTCGATAAAGACGAACTCTTGCGTTAGGGATCGGCTGAGCGTTGGTGTCGGTGACTTGGCCGCGAATGTGGACTGTTTCTGTGTCAGTCTTTTTCGCGGGACGATCTGTTACCACTGGTTGTTCCGCGGGCGTAGCGATGGCAGTCGCTGGTCGAACGGCGGCCGCGGCGATGATTACGGGAATGGCAATCAGCGCGATGGCTGTCGCACTCCGCCAGGTCAGACGCTGTGAGAGCGGTCTTTTGAAGTCGAGAATCGTGGTGATTCGCGATTCCACGTTTGATTCACGTGCCATCGATACGCCGGGTTGCACGCGTTGACCGCAGCCCGTTGTGAGCGATGTCGCTACTTCCAGCAGATGCCGGGCGTAGCCTGTGCGATCACCGGTGTGACTGATGGCGGCGTCATCGCAGGCTTCTTCTGCCAGGTCTGACAAACGACTGCGCAACCACCACGAAACCGGATGAAACCAGTACAGACATCGATTGAGTTCCGCGGCCAGTGTCACAAAGAAGTCACGTCGGGCAACGTGCGTGAATTCATGCGCCACGATGGCACCGAGTTTTTCGTGCGTCCAGGTCCGCCATTCTTCCGGCAGCAGCACGGTGGGCCGTAGCCATCCGACGGTCACTGGAACGAGCACTTCGCCGCTTTCACGAATGCTGGGTACACGCCGCAAGAGCGCTGTGGGTAGTGCGGCAAGGCAGTCCTGAATTCGTGGTCCGTCTACGATCACCGCGCGGCGTAAGAGTTGCGCAGACGACCAGAGTCCGACGATCAGTCTTAATGCGAATACAAGGCTCACGGCAATCCAGAAGAGAAAGAGTGTGCCGGGAATCGCCGGGAGAATCGCCGAGAGAATATCTGTGGTTCCCTTGTTTGAAACGGTTGCGGTTGTGCCTTCTGTCTCTGTGATTTGCTGGACCTGTGAGGTCGGCGGTAACACGCTTTCAGGCAGACTGGCCGGCATTTCACGATTCTCAAGTGGACTGTTTGCGTAGGGGTGGCTGAGGGCGTTGGTTTCGTTGTCGGCAACCTGCAGGGGCGCGAAAGGAGCTGGTTGAACCGGTGCTTCGAAGTTCGTCCAACCGGCTGGGACCGAGAGTGGAATCGTGGGAAGAACCAAAGACAACACTGGCAGCAACAACATGCCCGCCAATACGCCAGACCAAACGCGATGCCGAATGTTGGAGTCTCGCAATTTGAGCAATTTCAGAGCGATTCCAGCAACGACCGCCAGTAGCAGGGCTTTGGTTGAAACATCCAGCAGGAACAGCATCCATTGATTTGAGATCTGAAACATTGGGCATCTCCGATCAGGTTCGTGTCAATTCGGCAAACGAAAATTTCGCCTGCCCACTCGCTTATCTAGCCACGCTTCGTGCGTTTCGTTTTTTTCTGCTTTGCTTGTTCTTCTTCCGTCGCCGCAATCTGCTGAGCCAGTTCCTGTAAACGTTCGGAAGAAATCTGTTTATCGTCGACCAGCCCGACCAGCAGGCTCTCGACAGAGCCGGAGCAGAACTTGTCCACAATAGAGCGGACGGCAGAAGCGGCGACATTGGTTTGCTCCAAGGCCGCGCGATAAATGTAAGTTCGCCCCTCAACGTCATGCATGACGTAGCCTTTGACTTCCAGTCGCCGCAGCAATGTGCGAACCGTCGACGCCTTCAGGCCGTGTGTCCCTTCCATACGCTCGCGGACGTCTTCACCCGTCATTGGCTGGCCGTCCCAGACGATCCGCATGACGGCATGCTCAAGAGGACTCAGTGCCGGTTGTTTGCTGTCTGACTTTTCCATGACTGCTTTTCCGTTACGTTAAATCACACGATAGTTCATGCGTTACAAACTGTAACATTACATTATGTAACATTGCGAGAGGTAGACAGTCAAGAGCACCTGATGGTTTTTTCACCAGTTCCCAAAAATGTTTCCGAATCGCTTGGTTTCACTGATTTTTGCAAGCGGAAATATTATCGAGAATCAAACAAAGTCAGGTTGACTTTGTTTGTGGGGACGTTTATTTTATTGTCAAAGACAGTTCGTCTTTTGTTGGTCCTGAAATTGAGGAGACGTGATGGCACCAGAATATCGACACGTAACGGATGCGGAATTGAATATCCTGCAGATCTTGTGGGACGAGGGAAAAGCAACAACGCGTCAGTTGGCTGACCTGATCTACCCTGACGGGGGTGTTCCGCAGTATTACACCGTCCAGAAGTTACTGGAACGTTTGGAGGAGAAGGGCTGTGTCTTACGGGATCGGAGCGAACGGGCTCACGTATTTACGGCGGCCCTTCAGAGAGAAGAACTGGTCGGTGCGCGACTGCAGGAACTCTCGGACAAAATCTGCGGCGGCTCGCTCGTCCCGATGCTGACCGAACTTGTGCATCTCCGCAAGTTGACGACAGACGAGTATGAATTGCTGAAAGACCTTACGAAAGAGTTGGATAAAAAGTCGCAGCAGAAGAAACGAGGAAAAAAGTCTGAATAACAGGGAGTGATCAGAGATCGGACTCAATGCGACTTGATCAATCAGGGACTGCGGATCGTCTCTGCGGTATTCAAGTTCAGAATCTGTGATCGATTTTGTTCCTGCTGTACCGGTATTACGATTGTTTTTATCGAATACGTAAATAATGGGAGAAGGGCGATGAATCTTTTTTTGGAAATGGTTCTCAGTAATTCGTTGATGGCAATCTTGCTTGCGCTTCTGGCAGCGGTGGTGTCGTTGTTCAAGCCGCGGCCGGCGGTTGTCCATGGCCTCTGGTTATTAGTGCTCGTCAAACTGGTCACGCCGCCATTGGTCTCGATTCCCATTCCGGGTTGGGAATCGAATCTGCTTGAACGAGAACCTGCCACGCCGCTCATCGGTCACCAACAAAGTGTTGAATTGAAAGCAGCAAAGTCGGTGCCTGATAAAAGTGCCAACGAACTGCCTGCTTCAGCCACGCCGTCCGGCTTAGATTCACCTGAGTCAAATTCACTGGCGTTGGATGATGCGAATTTGATCGCAGCAGCCCCTGGCATTGATCGTTTAACTCCCCGTTCCAAGGAACCGATCATCGACCAAACAAAGAACATGGTGAAAAATGAGCCGAGTCCGGAAAAACAGAATACGGCGCGTGTGCCGGTGACTGGACCAGAATCGGCTCAGATGTCTTACCCTGTTATACCCGTCGGTTCTGAAAACGCGTCAACGAAACGATGGCTCAATGCAGAGAACATACAAACGATCCTTCTGTCCGTCTGGTGTCTCGGATCTTTGGGGTGGTTACTGCTTTCCGTCATTCGAATCACGCGTTTCCAAAAATTACTCCGCTTTGCACATCCTGCCTCGGCTCAAATCATCGACGAGACCGAACAGCTGGCGTCTCAAATCGGATTACGTCGTCCGCCGGAAGTCGTGACGTTGCCCGGTCGCATTTCGCCGTTGGTTTGGCCGATTGGGAAACGCGTGCGCCTGATTCTTCCCGAAGAACTTTTAAGTCAAGTCGACCAGGATGAACGAAAGACGCTGATCGCCCATGAACTGATCCATCTTCGCAGGCGGGATCATTGGGTTCGCTCGATAGAACTCGTCACGCTGGTCGTTTACTGGTGGCACCCGGTTGTCTAGTGTGCGCGAACGTACCTGCGGCGGGCCGAAGAGCAATGTTGTGATGCCTGGGTCGTCCAAACCTGGCCGGAGCAAACACGCGCTTATGCCAATGCTTTGTTGCAAGCCGTTGGTTTTCTGGCCGATGCGCCGCGCACGGATCAGGAGCTGCCGTTGCCAGCCAGCGGCCTGGGAAATCTTCAGGTGTTGCAGAGGAGGCTGACAATGATTTTCGAGGGAAGCGTTCCGGCACGATTGACGATTTCGAGTCGGGTGGCTCTGCTGATTCTGGCCTTTGCTTTTCTGCCTCTCATTTTAGGTCGTGCGGCCATCGCTGATTCTGAAAATAAAGCGTCCCTTGTTGCAACCCGTGTTGAAAAGGAAACAGACGCGTCTGCCACCGATTCGACTCAGCAAAACACGAATCACAAAACGTCGGCATCGAATACGGACGTGCCTGGTAAAAAAACAAAGCAGCTCCTCAAGCGGACCAGTCTTCAGTCAACACCGGCAACAAGAGCAGGCAAACAACCAAAAAGAGTTCTGAATCTGAGGACGGTTCGACCACCGTCATGACCGGAGTCGTACAAGATTCTAAAGGCCAGCCGGTTGCCGGGGCGAAACTTTGGCTCGCCGATCGTGACGGTTTGCGTGTGGACCGCTTGAGTCGCGTTTATTCCCAAACAACGAGTGACGCTGACGGCCGATTCGAATTTCGGTCTAAACTCTCCGGTAATGACTACCGTTCCTTCTTTATCCATGCGTTGGACGGGAAAGGCCGCATCGGCTGGACGGTGCCGCGTCGGCTCCAGCATTTATCATTGGATCAGATGCATCTCGAACTGCAGGAAACCAAAGACTATCGAGGCAAGATCGTCGATCTCAGCGGCCTACCGATTTCCGGGGCTTCCATTAAACCCCTCTATTTTCGTGGCAATAGTTTTCAAGCCACACCACACGTGTTTTACGGGGGATATACACTGCTCTCACCAGAATTCGGGAAACAGTACGAAGTTAAAACGCAGGCAGATGGAACGTTTATACTGCCTATGGTACCCGCAGGTGGCAGCGTCATTGGTTTGGTTTCCTCTCCCGGTTTCGGATCGCCAGAGATCACGTGGGACCTCTCGTCTCCTGTGACAATGCGGCTTCCTCGGGCAGGCGGAATTCGCGGCTCGCTGGTCAGCGCGGAGAAAAATGCGCCGCTGGCAGGAGTCGAACTCAAGCTGCAACTTAAAAGCGGGAGTGGAGAGCCGGGAGCTGGCAGCTTCGGCGTTGAGTATAGTGCGACATCCCAGAGTATCAACGACGGGCTGTTTCATTTCAAAGACGTTCCACCTGGCAAGTACACAATTGAATCACCGCTGGAACCGACGCACCATTATTATGCTGAGACAAGTAAGCCGTTTGTCGTCAAGGCGGACGAGACGACGTCGGGACTTTCCATCCCAGTGCGGAAGGCAATTGCGATTCGTGGGCGAATTGTCGATTCCGAAAGCAACAACGGAGTGGAAGGAACTCAAATTGCCATCTCGCGGACGACTGAGAATGGACGCACAGCATGGGATTCTTCGGTTATCACAAAGGCCGACGGCTTCTATGAAATCTATGTCAAACCGGGCCGACTGAGTGTTTCGGCTTTCAATTCACCGATGAACTACCTCCCCGGACCGCGGCTTTCAGAGTCGAAAGAGTTGACCGAAGACGTGCGGCTGTCGGACGGGCAACTTTATCCGGCATCAACTGTTTCCGGCACGGTGCTCAACGAAGCGGGTAAAGCGGTACCAGCAGCAACCGTTTATTCACTGGGGCCGAGTCGCAGAGGTCTGGGGCAAATACAAACTAATCAGGAGGGAGAGTTTACGATCCAAAGGCTTTATCCTGGTGTGACGATCCCTGTTTTGGCTCGAACCGAGGATGCGGTCACTGATGGTCCGTTGGATATTGTTCCCAAAGATTTGAAAGGGCCGATACAACTCACCGTTTCTAAAGCGAAAGTATGCCGAGTCCGCGGAATGGTAATCGATCAGTCCGGCCGACCGATTGAAAACGCACAGGTCTTGATCAAATGGCAGAAACGCTACAAAAGCAATCGATCCCAAATCTCGGGTGTGGAATCGACTCTCGAAAAACGTTCGACCGATGCAGAGGGGCGATTCGAATCAACGGCTCTCTGGCCGGGGCAGATGTATCGAGTCGAGGTGCGTGCGCGGGGATACTCGTTTGCCGAAACGGAGCAGATTGTCGGACAACCGAGCCAAACGTACGATTTTTCAACAATTCGCCTCGTTCAAATCAATCGCTCGGTTGCGGGACGCGTCCTCGATTCAAGTGGGCAACCGGTAGAAAATGTGCGTGTCTTCAATTCCGGAGATGCACCGTTTCCGGTCAACGTTCAGACAGATCAGGACGGCCGATTCCAGTTGGACAAATTATTCGGCGGACCGATTTATATCTTCGCCGACAAGCCGGGGTTTCGGTTCAGTGGGACTGCACTTACTGAGAAGGATGACACAGTCAGTATTACGCTTCTCAAAAAAGAAGAGACTCTCCCACCGACGCGAAAACCGGAAAACCGTCTTTCGTATGACGACCAGAAAACGCTGGCACGTCGACTGTTAGAACAGTTGTGGGAACTTCCCGCTGCGAAGAAGAAAACAGGAGTCAGCGACATTCTGAAATACATGGCCAGCATTGATCTTAAGCAGGCGCTGCAGTGGTCGAATCAATTCGAAGAGGGAAAGTTCAATGCGATAGTTCAGGCATCGGCGGCCGAATTCGTCCCGGAGTCCGATCCTGAGGAAGCGATCAGATTGATAGAACTAGCAGGCGGAAAAACTGGTTTTGAAACCGCGTTGCAGCTTGCAGAGAAACACGTCAATTCGAACCCCGAAACGGCACTCCGCTTTGCTGAGTTGTCGGCAAAGCTGGCTGAATCGCTCAAAGGACGGGAGCGAATTTCCGCATTGGCAAAATCCGGTGGACTACTGCTGCGACTTGGCAAAGAGTCGGCGGGAAAACCGATGCTGGAGCAGGCCGCTCAGGCCGCGGCAAAACTGGATGGCCAGTTGTCGAATCAAATATTTCGAATCGTGGTCGCCGCGCAACTGGCTGCGATCGATGATGAGCGTGCCCTCGATCTGTTGAAGTCGATTGCAGATCGAAATATTCGAGAAGGGGGCATCAGCAGGGTGGCCGTCGTCGTCGGAAAACGCGATTTGGAAAAAGGGTTGTCACTGTTAGCGTCATTAGAAGCCCCTTTCGTTCGCGATCAAGGCAAGCTTCAACTGGCAGAACAAATTGCCTCACAAAGACCTGCGACGGCAATTCGTCTGGCCGAAGAAACCCATGCCAAATACCGCGCACAGGCCTTCGGTCGCCTTGCAGTCAAAATTGCCCCGCTCGACAAACCGTTAGCGTATTCACTGATCGACCGAAGTTTGAGGCTCTACCTCGATGAACCAGAGGCGTTTCGCAGTTGGAGTAACTTTGGCGGCCGCAGCGGGTTTTCGGCGTGGACGGCAATTCAAGCCAAACAGATCGGCTATCCGGATTTAGAAAGCGTGGTCCAGCGCGTGTTGGCAGCCCGGCTGAGCCTTAAGGAAATCAACTCACCCGTGCGACTGGTAGAATCCCGCGTTGCTGCCGCGAGGCTTTTAGGACTCGTCGATCGCGCTACCGCGAAGCAAATTCTGCAAGCGGTCGAACCACAAAGCCACGTGATCGGCAGCGGCTACAGCAATACGCGCCGACAAGATTGGTATCAGGCCTGGGGCGTGGTTGATCCCAACTATGCTGTGAAACTATTTGAAAGCGAACTTGCCGCCGCCAAGAGTCAATCGACGTATGACTTGCAAAAAAGTGGCTTGCTGGGATTGGTCGATCTGCTCACCATGCCTCCCCAAGACCGAACCGAGCACTTCTTACTGTTTTTTCAGGGGCTATAGCCGGTGATCCAGGTTAACTAACGTGATTCCAACCAGTCACAACTCGCATCCTCATGGGGTTCGCGCGTCTTTTTGAGTAGCTTAATCAGCCTTTTGTGTTCTGCATCACTCAAATGCCCCATTTGCTGTTGATGCATTTTAATAACAGACTTCTCCATATTATTGAGCAAAGCCTGTCCCTGTTCAGTAATCGCGACTTCGACCACGCGACGGTTTTCAGGAAGCCGGCTCCGTTTGACCAATTCGCGAGCTTCCAGACGATCCAGCATCCTGGTCGTATCCGGGCAGCGCGAAATCAGACGGCGTCCCAGTTCCATGGTCTGCATCGTTTCCGGAGACACGATCTGTAACAGCCGCAGCACGTTGTACTGTTGCGGCGAGATTTCGAATTGCACAAACAACGAATCCTCCAGCACCTTCAGGCAGTCATACGTGCGCCATAATTGCAGAAACGCTTCCTGTTCCAGTGAGTCGAATTTCACTCGTTCTAAGTCCGGTTGTTTGGCAGATCTTTTCATAAGTAAAATTATGGCCGACTCAACAATAGTTGTCAAGACAAATATTGTCTTGACAAGGTTTTGGGTCCGTATTAGGATCTCTAATGAACATTTCGCGATGGAAATTAATTCTATGGTATGTGAGGCGAAGATGAACTCTGCAAATTTCAGGAATGTCGTGGTGATTGGAGGCGGACCGGCCGGGGCGACAGCAGCGACGTTGCTCGCACAGCAGGGGGTTTCCGTAACCTTACTGGAACGTGAACTGACCCCACAATATCGAGTCGGTGAATCATTGATTCCTGAAACTTATTGGCCTCTGAAACGACTCAAGATGCTGGAGCAATTAAAGTCCAGCCACTTCGTAAAAAAGCGTGGTGTGCAGTTTGTGAATTCCTCGGGGAAACTTTCAGCCCCCTTTTATTTTCACGAACATAAACCGCATGAAAGTTCCCAGACATGGCAAATTGGTCGAACCGAGTTTGATTCCATGATGTTGCAAAATGCCAGCGACCAGGGAGTCGAAGTCAACCAGGGAGTCCGCGTTCTGGATGTTCTCTTCAACGGCGACCGAGCGGTTGGAGTTTTGCTTAAAGATTCTGATGGGAAACGAAAAGAATTATTTGCAGACGTGATTGTGGATGCCAGCGGACAGAGTTCCATGATCATCAACAAGTTTAAACTGCGTGAACCGGACCCGACGCTCAATAAAGGAGCCATCTGGACCTATTACGAGGACGCATTCCGAGATGAGGGAGAAAACGAAGGCGCGACAATTGTGCTCAGTTTAAAAAATTCGAATGGCTGGTTTTGGTATATTCCACTACATAATAATAAAGTCAGCGTCGGAGTGGTTGCCGATTTCGACTATTTATTCAAAGGCAGGCAGGATCATGCAACAACGTTTCAAGAGGAATTGGAAAACTGCCCCGTCGTCAAAGAACGAATCGCGATGGGAAAACAGGTCGCGGTAACCAGGGCGACAAAAGATTATACCTATCGGGCTAAACAGGCAACCGGTAATGGCTGGGTGCTGGTTGGTGACGCCCTGGGTTTCCTTGATCCCCTCTATTCTTCAGGAATTCTACTGGCCTTAAAGTCAGGAGAACTGGCTGCAGATGCGATTGTGGAGGGGCTTCAAAAGCATGACACTTCGCAGGCACAACTTGGAAAATGGTCGCAGGACTATTTCAAGGGCATGGAACGGATGCGTCGTTTAGTGGTGGAGTTTTACAATGGATTTAACTTTGGTGATTTCATCAGACGTTTCCCTCATCATAAAGGGAATGTCACAGATTTACTGATTGGCGATCTGTTTAAAGACGAGCTGGACCTCGTGTTTGAGGATATTGAGCTGATGAAATCCGAACCGCCTTCGATGACGAATCATCAATAACAGGACAGAAAACCGTGTCTGGAACGAATGGTACTGTCGAGTCCTAAGGTGTTTCAAGTGGTGTTGTTGCGTAAACGGGGCCTGAGGACATGTCTGGGCTGTTACACAAATCAGGCTATACCCAGAATCGTGGTCCACAGTTCACAGCGAATCATCGCGGGAGACTTGCAGCGCAGGTGCCCCAGATTCAATGTGTCTTTGATGCAACGCAGATTGAGTTCCACGTTCCAGCGAAAGCTGTATACCTCGGAAAATGAAAGTACGATTCGTGCCTGATACATCTGCTCCCAATCCTGACTACATTCGAAGATCAGGCCAAGCGGTTCGGCAGCGTGCCGGTGTTTCTAATCACGCACCACTTATTGCGCGTCGTGAAGAAGATGTTTCACCGACCACAACAGCATGGCTAATCCGGCCGATTGAGGACGACCTCAAAACGATGCTTAAATTTCAAGAACCACTTTTCATACAGTTCGTAGGACATCACCGAAAGAACGACTGTAATGAGCAAGATGAGAGCAAATTGCATCCAGCCATTTTGTTGCCATTCCCATTTTCTCGATAGGGTTGTGGCAATGGAAATTGCGAGGAAGTGGAAGACATAAAGACCAAACGAAATCCTACCGAGGTAACGCACAGGACGCGTGCAAAATACACGATTTACCAATGTGCCTTTCATACACCCCATGAGCATCAACAGACATGCGATGTCGGTCACAGTATAAAGAAATACGGTTTTCCATCCCATCAGGTCAGGCATGCCCAGAAGGTGTGAGCCGAGGAGAAGCAGTAATCCCGACACAAACAAACTGTTTCCGCCCACCGAATGATACAAGCGATCGAATGCACCGAGGGCGAATCCAACACCTAATACAAATGCATCGCCTCGCAATGGCGTCGTCCACATAAATGGATGCTTCATCGCCATGAGCACACAAGCAAATCTTGCAAGTAGCAAGAAACACAAGGACGCTATGACCAATACTCCGATCCGTCGTGTTGGCTGGTTCATCAGCGCTGGTAAGACAAAAGGAATCACGAAGTAAAACTGTTCCTCCAGCGAAATCGTCCACAGTTGCTGCGTATAAGGCAAACTCGCGCCGTATCCAAACCAGGCTGTCACGAAATTGTTAAAAAACGTGAGGTGACTCAACCATACGCCAAGCCATTGAGCGTTGAAACTACCCGTGTAGATCTTTAAGCCCAGGGCCGCTGTCACAAAGCCCAAATAGAGCGGCCAGATTCGCAACACACGCCGGGCAAAGTATTTACCCAATCGAATTTCGCTAGTGGTTTCGATCTCTTCGCGCAGGAGTCGCGCGAGCAGGTATGCACTCAGCACGAGAAACAAATCCACACCCGCCCAGCCAATTTCCCTCAGGATCCGCGGCAATCCGGGAGGAGATGGGGCATGATGAATGATCACCAGCAAGGCTGCGAAAAACCGCAGGCCATCGAGCTGCGGCCAATAGAGTCGCCTTGGCTCAGCCGAAGGTTTGAGTTCTTTTTGTTCCACGCAGCAGTCTCCTCGTCAAGCCTATCATACCGTAGTCACAGCATGTAAAAGTCACGTAGTGAAGCAGGTACTTTGCGCTGAGCTATTGGATGCGCGTTGATGGCGTGCATGGTTTCGCGAACTTATCTGGGCCGCTAATTTCATGCTTTTACCGTGATGTACCAATGCCAGACGTAACCGGCCCACGAAATACACGGTCTATCAACGGGCATCGCAAGCGATGCCTTTGAGAGTCCTGAGTAACCGAATCACTGCCGGTTCAGCGTCGGCGGGTGTAATGGGCTTCGGGGT